>Ga0233415_10000219_pt1 | contig 28564 bp, 32 predicted proteins | sample Na_anoxic_12_MG_FD_188631 | JGI IMG/M metagenome (GOLD analysis project Ga0233415, IMG submission 188631) | Seawater microbial communities from Saanich Inlet, British Columbia, Canada - Na_anoxic_12_MG | ecosystem: Environmental > Aquatic > Marine > Inlet | place: Canada: British Columbia...
AATACCCAGTTCCTGGGCACGGGCTAACATCTCCTGAGTTGCAGGATCGATGGAAACCACTTTCGGATCAGCCATCTTTTTCGGCTTTTTCGCCTTTACTGCTTTTTTTTCTTCTTCCGCCATTAGAGGTTCCTCCTTTTTAGAGATAATTTTACCATTCATTGAGAGGTTTGGTTTTAGATAACTTGACAAATCGATAATAATAATAATGATTACTAATAATGTTTATTTCTGAAACATTTTTTTGTCAAGAGTTAAAATAAATTTTTTCGATATTAATTCAGAGGCTCTAAAATGGGAAAAAACCGAATCGGAGTACATTTTAATGTTAATAAAACGTATTTTCATACTTATTGTTCCGGTTTTTCTCTTTTTTTCATACAGCCTTAGCGTCCATATTGCAGATCAGGAGAAAAAAATGGCTGAACATCAAACAAAACCTAACCTACTTATTCATGAAAAAAGCCCGTATCTTCTCCAGCATGCCTATAACCCCGTTGACTGGTTTCCGTGGGGAAATGAAGCCTTTGAAAAATCACAAGCAGAAAATAAACCTATCCTTTTATCCATAGGCTATTCAACCTGTCACTGGTGTCATGTTATGGAAGAGGAGTCGTTCATGGACCCGGATATTGCTAACATAATGAATACCCACTTTATTTGTATTAAAGTGGACAGGGAAGAGCGGCCGGATCTTGACAAAATATATATTACTGCGGTTTCTGCATTAACCGGGTCGGCAGGATGGCCGTTGAATGTTTTTTTAACACCTGAACTCAAGCCGTTTTACGGCGGCACATATTTCCCGCCAGTACCAAAGTCAGGTGTTTTGGCATGGCCTGATCTTTTAAAAATTATTGCCACAGCCTGGAAAGATCCTTCCAAAAAGCAAAAATTGCTCTCTTCCGGTCAGGAACTATCAAGAATTGTAACAAATCACCTATCATGGTCTTCAAGCGGTGGACCCATCGATATAAACTTGCTGGATAAAGCCCTGAATATTTTTTCCACAAGATTTGACAAAAATTTAGGCGGGTTCAGCCAGGCACCCAAGTTTCCGTCTCCTTCAATCCAGAGCTTTTTAATGGCTTATCATCATTTTTCTAAAAATAGTAGTAATCAGGTTCAACAGAGGGATAGCGCACTTGCAATGAGCGATTTTACACTCCGTGCCATGGCAATAGGCGGAATTTATGATCAACTGGGCGGAGGGTTTCATCGCTATTCCACAGACGCTAAATGGCATGTCCCCCATTTTGAAAAGATGCTGTATGACAATGCCCAGCTACTACGAAACTATCTGGATGCTTTTCTAATCACCCGTGACATATTTTTTGGGAAAATTGCCAGGGAAACAGCCGATTATGTTCTGCGGGATATGACGCATCCTGATGGCGGATTTTATTCGGCGGAAGATGCTGATAGTACGCCGGCAGACCCCGGCCCAAATGGTGGTCATAAAAAGAAGATCGAAGGGGCCTTCTATGTGTGGGAGAAAAAGGAGATCGATGCTGTATTGGGTCCTGAGCCGGCTAAAATATTTTCATACCACTACGGATTGCAGCCGGAAGGAAATGTCGAATATGATCCACATGGGGATTTTAAAGGTAAAAACATTTTATTTGCCGCCCATTCTCTGGATGAGACAGCTGACAAATTCAGCAGATCGAAAAGTGAGATAGCCCAAACGCTGAAGGAATCTAAATTAAAACTTCTACAGGCTCGAGCCGCCAGACCCCGGCCGCATCTTGACGACAAAATTCTCACATCGTGGAACGGGCTCATGATATCCGCCTTGTCCAGGGCATATCAGGTGTTAGAAGACGAAAGATATCTGATTGCGGCCCGAAGGGCAGCGAAATTTATCAGAAAAAACCTGTATGATTCTGCAACCAAACTACTTCACAGACGGTGGCGCAAAGGAGAAAGGAAAATTGCCGGTATGGCCAGTGACTATGCTTTTTTGATCCAGGGCCTTATTGATCTTTATGAAGCCGATTTTGATCCGGGCCAGCTCGAATGGGCCCTTGAACTCATGGACGAGCAGATAAAATTGTTTTACGATAAAGAAAACGGCGGCTTTTTCATGACCCGCAAAGATCATGATAAAAACATCATTATGCGTGTGAAGGAGGATTCTGATAGTGTGATACCGTCAGCAGGTTCAGTGGCTGTTTTAAACCTACTGCGCCTTAACCGGTTTGCCGATACCACGGAATATGCAAAAGTAGCTGAAAATACTTTAAAGAGCATTCTATCACGCATTAAAGCACAACCGGATTCAGCCCCGGAACTTCTGGTTGCTCTGATCACATCAAGGGAAAAACCGGTCGAGGTTGTCATCGTCGGAGACCGGAACAAAGAAGATACGCTCTCAATACTAAAAACCGTAAATTCTCTTTTTATTCCTGGTAAGATTGTTATGCTGGTAGATAATAATACGACCCGTAGCAGGCTGGCCCGTTATTTTCCTTTTATCGAAGCTGTTAAAAAAATGGATAACAGGGCGACAGCTTATGTTTGTAGAGACAAAACATGCAAGCAGCCGGTTACAGACCCCGTTGCGTTGACCGAACTTCTGAATTGAGACAGCAAACATTAATAAATCAATCGTCATAGAACGAGACCTTTGAAAAACGTTCAATTTTGTTCAAGGCCAAGGAAGACGAAAATTTTAACCACCCCAGTACGATCTGCTGGACCTACGGGGCAGGCAGGAATACATTGAGTATTTTGAGGATTAACCCACCAAAGTTCGGTGGCGGGTTAAAATTTGAGTCTGACGCCTGGATTGGGCAAAAGGGGGCGTTTTGTAAAGGTCTCAGAACATGAAAGGAGGCAAACATGGACTTTATCGATGTTATAAATAATAGACGTGCTGTTAATTTTTTTGATCCGGATAAAGACGTTTCGGATGAAACATTGAGATCAATTATTGAAACCGCTGCAAAAGTGCCGTCAAGTTTTAATCTTCAGCCGTGGAGCCTGGTTATTTTAAGAGGCCATGAAGAGAAAACGCGCCTTCAAAGTCTGGCCTGGAATCAGCCAAAGGTCAGCGAAGCGCCGGTAACGATTATTGTTCTGGCAGACCGGGACGGCTGGAAAGAGGGCCACCGGTTTGTTGAGAAGAATTTTCAGGAAATGATCAAGGCGGGAAGCATGTCAGAAGATCAGCGCCAATGGTTCGAAGAATCCCGTACATCCCTTTACGGGGAAAGTGAAGACAAACAGCTGGCCTTTGCCTGTAAAAATACAGGCTTTTTTGCCATGGCGCTGATGTTTGCTGCCAAAAACCTTGGACTCGACACCCACCCCATGGACGGATTTGACCACGATGCGGTACGAAAGGAATTCAATATCCCGGATAATTACTGGATTCCGCTTTTGCTGGCTGTTGGATATTTCAATAAAGACATGGAATTGGCTCCGTCCAAATGGCGTAAAACCGGTGAAGAAATTATTGTAAAATTCCATTAAGTGTGCTTTGATACTTTTGGTTAAAAATTTATGGTGAAAGGATACTCATATGTCTAACAACCCGGTGAAAATATATTCTCTAAGCACCTGCAGCCACTGCAAATCCAGCAAGAAATTCCTGAGCGATTGCGCAGTCATGTATGACTTTGTTGACGTTGACCTTCTGGAAGGAGAAGAACGTAAAGCCATACTGGAAGATGTTAAAAAATTCAACCCTAAATGTTCTTTCCCTACAATTATCATCGGTGATAAAGTTATAGTGGGGTATAGGGAAAAGGAGATAAGGGAGGCTCTGGGAATTTAATGGAAATCGAAAAACTCTATGAAATGCTGAAACAAGCCCAGGAACCAAAGGGCTACTATTTTAACGAGGATAGAGACCGGGTCTTTGAACTGCTGGAGGCTCTTATTAACAACAAAGAACGTTACGGTTACATGGCCTGTCCATGCCGGCTGGCTTCCGGTGACAGAGAACACGACAATGATATTATCTGCCCCTGTGTGTACCGGAAACCGGATGTTGAAGAATACGGGAGCTGTTACTGCAACCTCTATGTTTCAAAAGAATGGAACGATGGGGAAATCCCACATAAATATATCCCCGAACAGCGCCCTCCCGAAAAGATCGTTTTTTAACTAACCGAACTTATTTCAGCAGTCGGGGTGTTTTTCTTATAAAGCTTTGTAAATAACGCAATGAATGATCAGCAGCGAAATCATGCACTGTTTGAATACATTACAAATCGTTAATATAGAACAGCATCCCAGTCAGCCTCCCATTTGATCTTGTTTCCCACGGCTATTTCTTCTTGTCTTTAATGCGACGTTTCCAAAAGGCCATCACGCCATCCTTGCCGAAAGAAATTTGGACAAGCTCCCAGCCTTTACTTCCCCGGTTGTTCAGAATATCAGCCAAAATTCTTGTCTGATCTTTCGAGACTTCATCAATACCGCATTGGCCAGACTCACTACAAAAATAGATAACCTTATCAAAAGTATCCGCTGAATGCCGGGTAATCTCATATTCAAAACGCTCCATACAGCCTCCATTCTCATCCTTTTTGCAATGAACTTATACCCTATATTCCGTACTATAATAATTTTATGTTGTCTCTTAGCTGGGCTATTTCAATGCCGAGACTGACACATTGCTTTCCTCCCATACACAATTCAGCGTCCCCGTCTTCGAGAAATGTTCTGAGTTCGTGATGATCCTTTTTCAGGTCCACTACCCATGCTTTTTGTTCTTCATCATACTCGACACTTACGTCGATTCCGCATTCTCCGATATCCGGATATAATTCTGTGATCTTTTTACACAATTCATTTTTTTCATACATGAGTTAATACTCCTTTTTTTAGTATCCATTGAAAAATTTTGGTTATAGTTTTATTGTAGTGCAGATTATGACTTTGTCAAATCGATACTTCTTGTATCTTTTTTATCACTCCCCAATCTTGACGGCTTCGTAAAAAGATCCAACTTCTGCGTTGCGCTGCATCCTTCGTCACTGCAGCGTACTACAAGTACGCTTCATTCCTCAGGATTTGCGCGCCTTGAATTTGGATCTTTTTACTTTGCCGTCGGATTTTGACTTTTTACGAGGCCGTCAATCTTGATAGTTTCGTAAAGTGAGACACAACAGGGTAAATCTTTTACATAAGCTTTGCATTTATTGGCCCGGTTTGAGCAGGCATACTCTTAATTTCAATAGACTTTACAACTACCTTATAGTAGTTATTATGTGTGAAAGGTTATTTTTTTAATCGATTTCAAGTAATGTCATATCAAGGAGGTTTATCATGGATGTAAGCGAAACTGAGCTGGAAGTAAAAAAGATACTGTGGCCAACGGATTTCTCAAGCAGCGCTCAAAAGGCTTTGCCTTATGTTACATCGTTGACCATGCAATACGGAGCGGAAATTCACGTGCTTTACGTTATCGAAGACATTGCCCATCACGGATCATGGTATGGAGAATTTGACAAAGATCACATCGACAAACTTATGCAATGGGCAAACAAATCGGCTAAACGCCGCATAGATCAAATTTGCGATAAGTATTTGGAAGGGTGCCCCCTGTATATTAAACACATTGCCGTCGGTGATCCGGCGCTGGAAATTTTAAAACTGATTAATAAAGAAAAGGTCGACCTGGTGGTGATGGCAAGCCAAGGAGAAATGGGGCATTTTCGCTTTGGAAGTGTCACTGAAAAAGTTTTAAAAGAATCTCCGGTACCGGTTACTACGATTCCCGTAAACCCGGAGAAAACCGCTGGTTCGTAGAAGACCGGGTGTTTCTCAGTTAGGGTATAATTTTTGGTGAAAGGGGAAATTAATCGAAAAGCTGGCAGGTTCGATTAAATCGAGTTAGAATTTGTCGTAGGCTATCATCTCAGGTTCAACTCCCAGGCTGTCGAGCATATCCTCAATCGCATCGATCATCACCGGTGGACCGCAAAGATAATATTCAATTTCCGTTGGATCTTCATGTTTGCTGAGATAATTGTCATACAGATACTGGTGAATATAACCGGTCATTCCGCTCCAGTTATTTTCCGGTTTTGGCTGGGATAGAGCGACATAGAATGAAAAATTATCAAATTTCTTTTCAAGGTCCCTGAATTCTTTTTCAAAAAACAGTTCCAATTTTGATCTTGCTCCGTACCAGAAAGTAGTTTTGCGTTTTGTTTCCAGCGTGTTAAGCTGGTGAAGGATGTGACATCTCAAAGGCGCCATGCCGGCACCGCCTCCGACAAAGCACATCTCTTTCTCTGTCTCTTTTACGAAAAATTCTCCATAAGGTCCGCTCAAAGTAACCCGGTCACCAGGTTTCAAGTTGAAAATATAGGATGATCCTGCACCTGGCGGTGTTTCTGAAACCCCGGGAGGGGGTGTGGCAATCCGGATGGTAAATTCTAAGATATTCTTTTCGCTTGGGGGGCTTGCCACGGAATAGGCCCTGAAAATCGGTTCTTCTATTTTTGAACGCAACCCCCAGAGATCGAAGGCATCCCAGTCCGGTCTAAACCGTTCGGCAACCCTGGTCCTGAATTCTAACAGCGAAAGCTCGTGCCCAGGAATATCGATCTGAATATAAGCCCCGGCTTTGAAGTCGAGTTCTTCACCAGAGTCGAGTTGCATCACCAGTTCCTTTATAAAAGTTGCAACGTTGTCGTTAGAAACTACTGTGGCATTGTATTTTTTTACATTGAAGATTTCTTCCGGCACCCGAATCTTTAAATTTTCCTTTACTTTTAACTGGCAGGCCAGACGGACATTTTCTTTTTTCTCCCTTCGGGTAAGGTGGGCAAGCTCGGTGGGCAAAATACCTCTTCCACCTTCTTCCACCACGCACTTGCAAGTCCCGCATGAACCTCCACCCCCACAGGCCGATGGGATAAAAATCTCGTTTTCGGCAAGAGCGGACAAAAGTGTACTTCCTCCCGGGACTTTCAGGCTTTTTCCCTCGTCATCATTAATGATAATAATACAGTCATCCTTTTTCACCACTTTGGCTTCCACCAGCAGAAACAGCCCTACAAGGACGAAGATAATAGATCCAAACACTGTAATGCTGATGATGTAAATCATAATGTTATTCCTGAAAACAACATAAACGCCATGGCCATAAGGCCGGTCACAATCATGCTTATACCAAAGCCTTCAAGCCCTTCAGGGACATCTGCATATCTTAGTTTTTTTCTTATCCCCGCCATTGTAACAATAGCAAGCATCCATCCCATGCCTGAACTCGCCCCAAAAACAACAGATTCCATAAAATTATAATCGCGTTCCACCATAAAGAGGGAAGTGCCAAGAATTGCACAGTTTACCGCGATCAAGGGGAGGAAAACACCAAGGGCCATATAAAGGGGGGGCGAATACCTGTCGATAATCATTTCCAGAGCCTGAACTATAGCCGCTATAACAGCGATAAAGATAATAAATTTTAGAAAGCTAAGATCAACCAAAGGTAATCCGACCCAGGCAAGAGCTCCGGGCGCCAGCAGATAATGATAGACCAGCCAATTTATCGGCGTTGTAATGGAAAGTACAAAAATTACTGCAAACCCCAATCCTACAGCAGGTTCCATGTTGTTGGAAATGGCAAGAAAAGAACACATGCCTAAAAAATATGCCAGAAGGATATTGCCGACAAAAACAGAATTTAAAAAGATACTGATGAGGTTTTCCATAAGTTCATTCTTTTGAAACTGTTTTCTGGAGCCATACAATAAGGCCGATTGCAATGAAAGCGCCGGGCGCTAAAACCATAAACCCCATATTTTCATATCCTGCCGCATAAAAAGCATTGGGAATCACCTGAAATCCAAAAAGTTTCCCGGCACCGAAAAGCTCCCGCAGAACCGCCACCGTTATCAGAATCTGGCTATAGCCGAGCCCGTTGCCAATGCCGTCGAGCAGGGAAAGAAGCGGGGGATTACCCAGAGCATATGTTTCTGCTCTGGCCAGGATAATGCAGTTTGTAATAATAAGTCCCACGAAAACCGACAACTGCTTGCTGATATCATAAAGAAAAGCTTTGAGAACCTGGTCTGCAAAAATCACCAGGGTTGCAATGATAGTGAGTTCAACGATGATACGAATATTTCTGGGAATCAGCTTTCGCATCAGTGAAATCGACAGATTGGAACAGGCCAGGACAAAGGTCAGCGCAAGGCCCATGACAATGGCGGTCTTTAACTGAACGGTTACCGCAAGAGCAGAGCATATCCCCAGGATTTGGCCTGATATCGGGTTGCTTTCCCAGATCGGGTTAAAAAATACCTTAAAGGCTTTGGTTCGGGTTATCTTCATTTTATTTCATTTTTTCTGAATCTTTCAGAAAGAGGTTTATATTCAATAAGTGTCCGTTTTAAGCCGGCAGATAAAAATTTTCCGGTCATAGAGGCGCCGCTGATGCCGTCCACAAAGTTTTTATGTTTACTTGTCGGTATCCTCCCTTGTACTGCTCCTTTGGCAATGGTAATTGAAACAAAATTACCCTTATCGTCCAGGATTTTTTTGCCTTCAAAGTTTTTCTGAAACCATCTTTTCTCGATTTCTCCACCAAGACCGGGAGTTTCCTGATGACTGTAAACCGTGAACCCTGAAATCGTCGTCCCGTCATTCTTTATGGCCAGATATCCTGCAATTTTTCCCCACAGCCCCCGGGAATGAACCGGTATAATATAAGCTTGTATCTTCTCCTGTTTGACATAAAGATAGACCGGCAGATCATTTTCACCTTTTTTTTCTTTTGGAACGAGCTTCCCTTGAAAATCGATCCACATCTCTTTTATATAGTCCGCGTATAATCCGGAAACTGTTTCGAGTGAAGGTGCTTTTTTATCCTCGATCAGACCGATAGACTTTAAAATGTTCTTCTGCTTGTCAAGGGCGATGTTTCTAAGTTGATATTCCCTGAGCCCGGTGGATGCCAGTGTCAGCAGGCTGCCGCATACAATGCTCAACACCACTGCAAATAAAATTGATTTGATATGGCTAGACATTTGGCACCCTTTTTTTCAGCCTGAAATGAATTTCAAAATAATCCAGCAGCGGAGAAAACAGGTTCATAAAGAGAATCGCCAGCATGACCCCCTCGGGAAATGCCGGATTGAAAATGCGTATCAACACCGTCAGAAAACCGATCGCGAAACCGTATATCCATTTTGCAGTATTCATTCCGGGCGCAGAAACCGGATCGGTAGCCATGTAGGTTATCCCAAAGGCAAATCCACCCATTACCAGGTGGTAAAGCGGATGCAGTGCAAGCATCGGCACGGTGGAATTACCAGAAACAAGGCTCATAATATATCCCGGATATGCAGCAACCAGCACTCCCAGAACACCCCCGATCATTATCCTGTAACTTGCTATACCGGTAAAAATCAGCAAGCACGCCCCGATCAAGCACATTAGCGTTGAAGTCCCACCAATACTACCCGGGTATAAACCAAAAAAGAGTTTGGGAAACGTAAACCCCGCTTTGGCCAGCAAAGATTCTATAAAGGAAGCGGTCCCTTGAACTGCGGAAACCGCAAGGGGTGTCGCCCCGCTGAATGTGTCAACTCCTGAAGAATTTACATTGCTGACCACCGTCCATACCGTTTCCCCTGTCATCTTTATGGGATAGGCAAAAAACAGAAACGCCCGTCCGGTCAATGCGGGATTTAAAAAGTTTCTTCCGGTTCCACCGAAGAGTTCCTTGCCGATAACCACTCCGAAGGAGATGCCGAGGGCGACCTGCCAGAGCGGAATCGTCGGTGGAAGAGTAAGCGGAAACAACAGGCCGGTAACCAGGAAACCTTCACTGATGGAGTGCTTTCTAATGGATGCAAACAAAATTTCCCATAAAAATCCCACAACATAGGAAACAATAATCACCGGCAGTACGATCCGGAGCCCTTTGAGGAAAACCGCTATAAAAGTAACAGGAAGTCCGGAAGCTATATTCGACTGGAACCCTGTATTGTAAATGCCGAAGAAAAGCGGCGGAATTAGAGCTATAATAACCATGCTCATGAGGCGTTTTAGATCGAGGCTGTCACGCACATGGGCGTCGTTTTTCGTTACAATGCCCGGTATAAAGAAAAAGGTTTCGGTTGCCTCAAAAATAGGATGGAGTTTTTCAAATCTTCCACCTTGGGCAAAGTGCTTTCGTTTAGAATCGAAAATCTTCTTTAGAAACTTCATAATTACAATTGTTCCAGATAACATGCTTTTTTTGTATTTTTCATAACATTGCACAGTTCCAGCTTCGACGGGCAAACATAGGTACAAAGACCGCATTCCACACAGTCCAGCAAGCCGTGGTCAATGGCTTCCTCTATTTCATCAACCAGTATGCACTTGTAAGTGAACTGGGGCAAAATATCTACAGGACAGACTTGGGCACAAAATCCGCAATTGATGCAGGCCCGCTCTTCACCATGACAGTTGCAGTCCATGAGCAATGCCGATTTATTTAAAAAGGATAAAAAAGCTCTGGATCGGCTGGGTTTTTTAAAACCCGGTCTTGCAAACCCTAAAAACTCCTTTTCGCCACCTTCGGGAATCAGCACCAGGGACTTTTCGTAAAAGCCCATATAAGAATCTTTACCGCCTTTATAACCTTTGAAAATTCCGCCCACAATATATCTTGCTTTTTCTGTTTTGTCCGTACGGCCTTTGGTAAGATGACTCAAAGGGGCACCAATTCTGGTCAGAAGATGCTTTTTCCCCCTGACCAGGGTTCCACCTATAACAACAGTTCTTTCCACAGGGTATTTACCGGTTTTAAAGAGCATCGCCAGAAGCAAAACATCCTGACCGTTGATATACCAGGCCCTATTTTCGTCGGAACTTTTTTTGATATGATAGATCAACACTCCCGGGTCATCGGCAGGATAAACTCTTTCACAGATGTGGGTCACATAGCTGTTTAATTGATCTAAAATAAAAGACCCATTCTGAGATGTACTTATGAAAAGTTTTTCAGATAATTTTTGTAAAATTTTTATTCCAAATTCAAACAGTTCGATTTTCCCCTTTAAATAGACTTCCGGCATGGGCTGAAAAGGCTCGTTTGTATCCAGACTGACAATGATAGACGGAGGAATAGAGTCAGGGGCTGCAATATCCCGAAAAGGGAGTTCTCTGAACAAAGGCCAGAGTCCTCCGGTCATTATCGCTTTTACAAGCATTTGCCGTTCTATATTTTTAACCTGTGCTTCATTGAAGATCGGAAAAGTTTCATAGCCCTCGTCTTGATCCAGTTCCACGACGATTTCTTTAATTACCCGACGCGGGCCGAAATCAATTTTAGTGATTCTGCCTCCGCCCGGTGATAGAAATACGAGATCTGGATTTCGCTTGTCTTCAAAAACAGGGGAGCCCACCTTAACTTGATCGGCTACTTTAACTTTCAGACGGGGTTTTACAAATGGGATCCTTTCCGGCAAAAGAGCTACGCTGGTCGGCCTCCCTAATTGTTCAAGCTCATGAGAAGGTTCGCCGGCAATGTTAAGTTTGTAGCCTTTTTTAGTGCGAATGGAAATCATCTGTTTGTCTGTTAGTTAAACTGTTTAACGTTTATCACTTTTGCATGAAAAATTTACCCGGAATAACCTAACCCGGACAAGCCGGAACCAAGAAATATTTGTCACCAAGGCACCAAGACACGAAGGATTTTATTTTGTTATTCTTTCTTAGTGTCTTGGTGCCTTTGTAGCGAGAAGAAAAAAGTTTTGCCACAAAAAGCACAAAATTCACAATTAAGAAACTAAGCAGGGCAAGCTCGAGTTAAAAAAACTTATATCATAAAAACGCAACAAAGCGAAAAATCAGTGCTTTTTTATAGAATAGAATTTTTAAATTTGCAATAACTGTGCCGTTAATAGAATCGATTATTTCACACTTGACATAAGTTTTTTTTCAGCTTAGGAATAATTAAAAATGGTTTCATGAACTTATTACCTGAGAGGGGAGAATTTGCTGCAGGAAATAAATCGCAGGATTACCAAACAGCGCCAGGTGATTCTGGAAGAGTTACGAAAGCTAAATACGCACCCCAGTGCAGATGAAATTTATAAAGTTGTACGCCGTCGCCTTCCACGAATCAGCCTCGGTACGGTTTACCGAAATCTGGAAGTACTTGCCCAAATGGAAGTAATCCAGAAACTGGAACTTAGCGGATCTCTGAAGCGCTATGATTGGGATACAAACAAACATTACCATATCCGCTGTGTACGATGTAACCGGGTAGAAAATATTCCGATTGCGCCGTTGAACCAACTCGAAGATGAGCTTTATGAGGCAACGGTTTTTGAGATAATCGGACACAACCTTGAATTTACCGGTCTTTGTCCCAAATGCTCAAAAGAAAATTCGCACAACTGACTGTTTGCAAACCTTCTATTATGCCACATGTCTCACGATACACCTCTGTATCATACCTAAAATGTGAGACGTTTTTTTAACTCTGTACCGTGCTTTTCATCCCTCGATTATCTAATGTGAACAATTAAACCTTTAATAAATTATATCGTTATTCCTTATTCTACCTGTTTTTATACAAAAATATCGCCCTATTCACTATGATCCCGGTTTTTATTCTTGTTTCATAAAATCTGGCACGAATTTTGATATATTTATTACGAAAGCACGAAAAACAGAAACGGAGGTGTAATATGGAGACATGTCAGCCTATTTTAAATACCGGCCTTCGGGGTTTTAAAGTTGCTACTACCAGAATCAGCGATGTAGACGGTACTGTCGGCAGGTTGATTTACCGGGGGTATATAGTTCAGGATCTGGCCGGAAAAGTTTCATTTGAAGAGGTTGCTTATCTTCTTCTTTATGAAAGACTGCCTCAAAAAGAAGCATTTGAAAACTTCAAGAAACAGCTTGCCGGAGAAAGGGGGATCCCACCTGAAGTGATTGCAGCCCTTGAAACTAGGCCCAAAGACGCTCTTCCCATGGATATCCTCCAAGCAGCGGTTGGGATGCTGGCGCATCATGACCCTGATACCAGAGATTATTCTCCTGAAGCGGCACTTCGTATGGCCATAAAGCTCATTGCAAAATTTCCAACCATTGTTGCAGCCTGGGACCGCATCCGGAACAATAAAAAACCTGTTGAGCCGGATCCAGACTTGAGTCATGCAGCCAACTTTCTTTATATGATCAACGGAACAGTTCCTGATGATGAATTGGCCGGCTTTTTTGATACTTGCCTGATACTGCATGCAGAACATTCTTTTAATGCTTCAACATTTTCAGCCCGTCAGGTGGCATCAACAAGAGCACACATGTACGCTGCCGTTGCTGCCGGCGTAGGGTCTTTATCCGGAGAATTGCACGGTGGTGCAAATACGCGGGTTATGGAGATGCTCATCGATATCGTCACTGCTGACAGGGTTGAAGCGTATGTAAACAATTTGCTCGATTCCGGCGGAAAAATCATGGGGATGGGCCATGCGGTTTATAAAACCGATGATCCCCGGGCACATATCCTTGCGCCCATGTCCAAGAAAATGGGCGAACGCACCGGCGAGCCCAAATGGTACGAAATGTCTAAAGTTCTTGAAAAAAAAGGCAAGGAAGCCTTTAAACAGAGAAAGGGAAGAGATATTTTTGTCAATGTCGATTTTTATAGCGCATCTCTTTATTATTATATGGGAATACCGACAGATCTCTTTACACCATTATTTGCCATTGCCAGGATCACCGGATGGGCCGCTCATGTTATTGAAGAACAGTTTGGAGGCGCTGCGTCCAAACCGGTGCTTTACCGTCCCGACTCACAATATATTGGCGATTATTGCGGCCCGGATCTTTGTACTTTTGCACCAATGAAAGAAAGATAATTTAAAATCAAGTTAAATAGGACGCCCCAGTACTATTTGCATAAGCTACCCCAGTACCATCTGCCAGAGCTACGGGGCAAGCGGGGCAGTCAGATTTTCGCAGATATACACAGATAATATTGTTATTTTGCAATTTAAGAATCTTGATGATCTGTGTTCATCTGTGTCCAAAAAAGGGAATTCCTATGCTACCACGGTGTCAATTTAACCTGTTGAAAAGAAAAAGTTTAACAAACATGGTTGTTTTGAACTGGATAATTAAAAGGAGGTTATGTGAAAAAGTGGGAATGTACGGTATGCGGTTATATCCATACAGGGAATGAGCCGCCTGAAAAATGTCCGGTATGTGGAGCCGATAAAAGTCAATTTGTTGAAATAGTCGCCGAAGAAGATGTCAAAACGGAAACAAATCAAACCGAGCTTGAAACTAAAAAAGAGGATTTGAAACCTTTGCCATCTATTTTTAATTCAAAATTAAGCTTCCTTTTCGATCTGATGATAAAACATCATGTTCATCCAATTTCAGTTCATATCCCAAATGGTGTCCTCCCAGTTTCAGTTATTTTTGTTGTTTTAGCCTCTGTTTTTAACTTTGCAGGATTAAGTCAAGCCGCTTTTTATAATCTGATATTTGTAGTCCTTACCATGCCCATGGTACTTTTTTCAGGATATATCGGATGGCAAAAAAAATACAACGGAAGTCTTACAAAACTTTTTTTGACCAAAATGATATGCGGTGGAATTGTGTCATTAACAGCGATTATTCTGGTTGTGTGGCTTTACATTGACCCACAAGTGGTAAATCCATCTTCATCTTATAAATGGGCATTTCTTTTCATTAACTTCGTTATGCTTGCTGCAGCCGGCGTTGCGGGGTTTCTTGGAGGCAAACTTGTTTTTAAAGACTGATCTAAGGAGGTAGAAGCTTGATTCAAAATGATGAAGAAATTCAGATTCAGCAGGCCCAGAGAGAAATTGCTAAATTGTTAGGAGGAATAAATACTGAGATTCTTATTTTGCTGTTTGCCCAGCCTGGAAAAAACGATGTTTTCAGTGATGCCGCCAGACAGGCTATACGTTTTTTTCGCCAGATCACCGATAAAATTATACTGCGTGAATATGATTTAACTCACGAATCAGCTAAAAAATGGAATGTAGAGTATTCACCCACACTGGTTTTTGATCCGGACCGCTATAATATCCGATGGCTGGGTGCTCCTATGGGTGAAGAGGTACGTATTTTTCTAGAAGCGCTCATTCTTATCGGGTTTCAGAAAAGCAACCTCAATAAGCAGTCTATACAGGTAATAAAGAAAATCAATCAGCCAAGGGACATCAAGATGTTTGTCAGTGTTACTTGCCCTTATTGCCCGCAGCAGGCACTGAACGCCTTGAAAGCAGCAGTTGAAAAACCCGATTTAATCTCTCTTGAAATTATAGATATTCAGGCCAATCCCAAGCTGGCCAACCAATATTCAGCCCAGTCCGTACCTCAGACATATGCGAATGATGTCCTGATTGCCCAGGGTGCCCAACCGGAAGAGCTTTTTATGCTCTCTCTGGAAAAAATGGAGCAGCAGACTGTCTTTATTCCCGAAAGCGATGAACAGGAGGTTGAGACAGACCTTGTTATTATAGGTGGAGGGCCTGCCGGATTGAGTGCCGGTATATATGCAGCGCGCAGCGGGCTCAAAACGGTTGTGGTTGAAAAGGGGGTTCTCGGGGGCCAGGTGGCAACAACTCCTGTTGTTGAAAATTATCCCGGCCTGAAACAGATAGGCGGGAAGACCCTGGTGGATATTATGGTCACCCATGCCCTGGAATATGTACAGATTTTTCCAGGAGAACCGGTTGTTGGGATTACTCCCGGAGATCCCATAACCGTCCAGACCAGCAGACGAAAGTTTATGACCAGGACAGTGCTGATGGCAACTGGAGCCACCCACAGGAGTCTTAGGGTTCCAGGAGAGTTGCGCCTTGCAGGACATGGTGTCAGTTACTGTAGCACCTGTGACGGTCCGCTTTTCAAAGACAAAAAAGTGATAATCGTAGGCGGCGGCAACAGCGCTGCTACAGAGGCCCTTCATATGCATCATATCGGTGTTGATGTGACCCTTGTTCACAGGAGAAACGCCCTGAAAGCCCAGGATTTTCTGGTGAAAAATCTTGTCCGGAACAATATCCCGGTTCTATTTAATACTGAAATTAAAGAGATCAAAGGAAAACATAATGTAGAAGAAGTTCTGCTTTACAATAATAAAACCGAGAAGCTTTCAACTCTGCCCGTGAACGGGGTCTTTGTTGCCATAGGCTACGACCCTGCCATAGGCCTGGCACAAGAAATAGGACTTGAGCTTACTGAGGAAGGTTACATCAAGCACGATCAATACAGAACCAATATTCCCGGAATTTATACTTCCGGAGATGTGGCGGGAGGATACAAGCAAATCGTAACCGCCGCTGGACACGGCGCCGAGGCGGCATTGACTATTTTTGAAGACTTAATCAATCCATACTGGAAATGAGTACGGTTATAAAAGCAAAAAGCGTTGAGGCCGTGGCCAGAAGGAAATTGAGACTTGCACAAAGGACCCGACAAAAAGAGTGCCGGAAGAATATGAATAGCTGTTAATCGTTTCCTGAAGTAAGCGGAAAACGTATATTAAAAGGAGGACTGGACATGAAAGATCTGCAAGTTTCAGAAGTACTTGACAAAGCCATACAGAAGGAAGAAGAGGCCTATCTGTTTTACATGGATATCCTTGATAAAATCGAGGATAAAAGTGTCAAAGAGGCTATCGAGTGGGTCGCGAGTGAGGAAAAAAAACACAAAGACTTTTTGGTTAATTACCGCAAAGGTCGTTACGGCCCGGATTCCTTAAGGATGAGTGATGTTGTACATTACAAGATCGCTGAACATCAGGAAGAACCGGAAATCGCAAAAGATATGCGCCGGGAAGATGTTTTTCTGGTGGCATCTCACAGGGAACTTAAATCCTATAATTTTTACACCGAACTGGCCGAATTGCATCCCAGTGGCGATACCAAGGAGATGCTGCTTAAGATCGCCAACGAGGAATTAAAACATAAGGAAAAGATGGAATATTTATATGCCAACACCGCTTTTCCTCAAACAGCAGGGGGTTGATGCTTTTTATTTGGGGATTAAGTTCAGTTGGCGAAATTGTCAAAATTTTAAAGTGATGAAAGGAGAGGATTAATGAGTCAAACAGAACAAAATTTATTGGAAGCATTTGCAGGGGAATCACAGGCCAACCGTAAATATCTTGCATTTGCAAAAAAGGCGGACCAGGAAGGCCATACCCAGGCTGCCAAACTCTTCAGGGCAGCGGCAGAGGCCGAAACGGTGCATGCACATGCTCATTTGAGAGCACTCAAGGGCATTAAAACTACCGCTGAGAACCTTAAAGAAGCCGTTGCCGGTGAAACACATGAATTTAAAAATATGTACCCGCCCATGATCGAAACGGCAAAATCAGAGGGTAATAAAGCGGCGGAGCGCAGCTTCACATATGCCAATGCTGTTGAGAAGGTGCATGCCGACCTTTACCAAAAAGCTCTGGACAATCTGGATAATCCGGAAGAAGTGGAATGTTATTATGTGTGTTCCGTTTGCGGCTATACCTGTGAAAATGAGCCGCCTGAAACATGCCCGGTTTGCAAAGCCAATATTAAAGCTTTTTCAAGGGTTGAATAAGGGGTGAGCCAAATGAAATGCCCGGTTTGTGGGTGTATTAAATTTTATGTTAAAGATCCGGCCGATGAGTATGAAACCTATGAGTTTGAAAACAGGGATGGTGTGATTTGCTTTGATTCTTATGTTAGTGATTCTGAAATTCCCGAAATAGGTAAAGAGACCGAAACGTATTGTAATAAGTGTGCCTGGCACGACAAATTTAAAACATTAACAAAGAAAGGAGATTAAAAATGAAAAAGGTGATCGTTGGATATTACAGTAGAACAGGAAATACTGAAAAAATGGCGGAATATATTGCAGAAGGAATCCGAATAACGGGAAATAGTGTTGAACTGAAAAAAATTTCTGAAATAAAAAGTGAAGAAGATTTGAAAGGATACGATGGATTTATTTTCGGCTGTCCGACGTATCATAGAGATTTAACCGCCGGCATGAAAACCTTTCTTTTTTTGGCTGAGAAGGCAAATTTGGTAGGGAAAATGGGCGGAGCTTTCGGTTCCTATACACATAGTGGAGAATCTGCAAATATGATCTATGATACCATGCTTCATGTTTTCAAAATGGATATGGTCGATTTGGGTGCATTAGATCTTAAAGAACAGGTTCTTGAAACAGATGAAGGGTTGCGCGCTTGTCAAGATTACGGAAAAGCTGTTAGTCAGAAATTGAATTAGGGTTCACGAAAAAATAAATTTGCAATTTTGGGAGTTGAGGCGCCCGGCTGGTAAGGCACGAAAACTTAAGGAATATCAAGCATATTTCGAGTTTTCGTAACGCAGCCAGCCGGTATGAATCGGTATCCAAAATCTGAAGTTTTTTTATAGAGCAAAGGAGGAGAACATGAAAGTAAAAGTCACAGAAAATTGTATGGGAGACAGACGCTGCAACGATCTATGCCCCGAGGTTTTTGAATATGATGAGGATCAACTGAAGTCCATCGTTAAGGTTGATGAAGTCCCCGGAGAATACAAAGAGCTTGTACAGCAGGCTGCAGAAGAATGTGGAGCCGATGCAATTATTATAGAAGATGATTAGTCGTAAGACTTTGTCCGTTGTAACTTTAAAGGAGTCAAATTTGACGGTCTCGTAAAAAGTCAGATTTTGATGGCAAAGTAAAAAGCTCCAAATTCAAGGCGCGCAAATTCCGAGGAATGAGAAGTACTTATAGTACGTCGCAGTGACGAGGAATGCAGTGCAACGCAGAAGTTGGACTTTTTACGAAGCCATCAGGTTTACACTCTTTATAAATCTTAGGAGATTCACCATGAAAGAAATATCGATTCTCATTGGTGGAAAAGCGGGTGATGGTATCCGGCAAGCCGGGCACACACTTGCCAGACTTTTGAATAGAATTGGCTATCGTATTTTTTTCTACGATGATTATCCCTCGCTTATTCGTGGTGGGCACAATTTTTCCATTATAAGGGCCTCAAAAAAGAAAATCGAAGCTCACAAGGAAAAAGTGGACCTTATAGTGGCCTTAAACCAGGATGCGGTAGAAAAACACAAACATCGCCTTAACTCCGGTGGGATGATTCTCTACGATTCTAAAAAAGTGGAGGCCCAAGGAGTCGGCGTTGACTTTATGGGCATCGTCAAGGAGTTGGAAGGATCGCCCATTATGAGAAACACGGCCGCTCTCGGGGCACTGGCCAAAGTTTTGAATATTGAGTGGCCGGTGTTGGAAAGTGTCATGATGGATACCATAGAAAAGGAAGTCGATTTAAATATTAAGATCGCTCGGTCGGCTTATAATAGGGTAGAAAAAGCCTGGTTATCCGTTCCCAAGCTGAATCAAAAAATGCTTCCATTGATATCAGGGAACGAGGCCATCGCCCTTGGGGCGGTGCAGGCCGGACTCAATATGTATATCGCATACCCCATGACCCCTGCATCTGCCATTCTTCACTACCTGGCAGAACATGAAGATGACTTAGGTGTGGTAACCATACACCCCGAAAGCGAGATTGGCGTTGCCCTTATGGCTCTGGGAGCCGCTTATGCCGGTGCCAAGACCATGGTTGGCACTTCGGGCGGTGGATTTGCACTGATGACCGAGGCTTTGAGTTTATCCGGTCAGGGTGAGTTCCCGATTGTATTTGTAATGGTCCAAAGACCCGGGCCGAGTACTGGAGTGCCCACTTACACAATGCAGGGCGACCTTTCTTTTGTTATCAATTCCGGTCATGGGGAGTTTTTAAAGGTGGTGCTGGCTCCCGGAAATGTTGAGGAGGCCTTTTATCTAACCGGCCTGGCTATGAACCTTGCCTGGAAGTTTCAAATTCCTTGCTTTGTTCTTTCTGACAAACACTTAAGCGAGAGCATATTCAGCTTTGAAGCTGATCCGGATAAGGTAAAACCTGAAGATCCACTCCTTTGGGATGGTCAAGGGGAATATAAACGATATCTGGATACTCAAAACGGCATTTCCCCGCTGGCCTTTCCCGGAAATTCTGCGGCAATTGTTAAAGTAACATCTTATGAACATGATGAATATGGCATAACCACTGAAGAATCCGAGCAAATCGCCAGGATGCAGCAAAAACGTTTACGCAAAAAAAAGACGATGGAAGACGAACTTGCCCGCTATGAACAGGTAAAGGTTTATGGTGATCCTGAATCAAAGACGGTTCTCCTTTGTTGGGGCTCCACCAAAGGGGCGTGTATAGAAGTGGCTGAAGAATTAGGGCTTAAAGTGGTTCAGCCTCTGGTGCTTGAGCCACTACCCATAAATTCTTTAAAAAAAGTTTTATCCGATGCGGATAAGATCATTGATGTTGAGGTTAATGCTACCGGCCAACTGGCAAAACTCCTTTCAGCTCATGGTATCTGTATTGACGATATGATTTTGCGTTTCGACGGTCGTCCTTTTACAGTAGATTTTCTGTTAGAAAAGGTAAAGGAGGTGCTATCGTGACAACGGTTAAAGAATTAGGAACCTATGCCCAAAACACATGGTGCCCGGGTTGTGGTAATTTCGGCATTTTAAATTCTATCAAAAAGGTCTTAGCCGATCTTAAAGAAGAAGATCTTGACCTTAACAAGCTGGTTCTGGCATCCGGGATAGGGTGTCATGCCAAGATAGTAGACTATATTAAAGTGAATAGCTTTTACTCCATTCATGGGCGAGTCCCTCCTCCAATTACCGGGATCAAGCTGGCCAATCCGGATTTGGTGGTGATTGGCCATGCCGGTGACGGAGATGCTTATGGCGAGGGTATCGAACATCTTGTTTTTAGTGCAAAAAGAAATATTAATGTGACTTTTATCGTCCATAACAATAGGGTATACGGTCTAACAACCGGTCAGTTTACCCCTACCAGTCCAGTCGGCTTTATAGGGCGATCAACCCCCAAGGGAAGCCCTGAAGAGCCGTTGAATCCCATTGAGCTGATGCTTTCTGCCGGAGCTACCTTTGTGGCCAGGGGCTTTTCGGGTAAACCAAAGCATCTCCAACTCTTGATTAAAGCTGCCATCAAACACCAAGGTTTTGCCTTTATTGATGTCCTCCAACCCTGCTTCACCTTTTATAATACTTATGATTTTTACAACCAAAAGGTCTACGAACTAACAGACAAGGAGCATGATTCTCTCGATAGAGAAGCAGCTTTTGCAAAAGCCAGAGAATGGGCTTACGGAGATGGTGAGCGGATTCCGATCGGCATCTTTTATCAGACAAGGAAGCCCACTTACGAAGAAAAGGTTTTGGGGGAAAGAATTCCTGTTAAATTAAAACCCGGGAATATAAGATCTATTCTTGAGAAACATATATAGTGCCTGGAATTTCATGAAGAACTCATAAAACCGCAAAAAGATCTTTCACCAGGAGGGTATTATGGCAACTGTTGTTCACACATCAAATATTGTTATTACAAGAGAAAAGGGCCCCACCAGGAAAGCCATAATCAAAGGTTTCGCTGAACCGGTTTTTTATGGTGTTCACGGTGGGATTAAAGATTTCTATAAAATTGATCCGGAAAAGGAACACGCTGCAACTTTAGATCACATCGTCGGCGCTGTTGGAGGTTGAATGATGGGCACACTGGCCATGGTACTGGCCGGCAAAAAGATCCGAACCTTTAAAGATCAGTTTAAGGCAACCGTAACCGGCGATATTGAAGACGTCGCCGGCGTTTTAAAGATTACGCGTATCAACGTAGTTTACTGGCTTAAAGTGCCAAAGGAAAAGAGGAAGGATGCAACGGAAGCACTGAATACTTATTTGAAATTGTGCCCGGGGGCACAAAGTGTTATAGAGTGTATAGATATCAGCCATGAACTGATCATGGAAGACTTATAGCATTTTAAAAAATAACGTTTCGCTTCAAGTAAAATTATAAAGGAGGATTTCATGGCAGTAATTACCATCAGCAAGGAATTTGGAACCGAGAGCGAAAAAGTGGCCTCCCAGACAGCCCAAAGACTCGGCTACGAGTATATCGGCGAACATTTAATTGCCGAAATTGCCAAGGAGCTCCATGTGTCTGAAAGCGAAGCAGAAATGTTTCGCAAGACTGCTCAGTCTCGAATCCTTCGTTTTGTCGATCGTTTTACCTGTTCTATCGTTCAAAAGGTCGTTGACCGTGAGCATGGTTGTCTGGACGACAAGAATTATTACGAAACTACCAAAAAACTGGTTCAGAATGTGTATGAAGCCGGTGATGTTATCATTCTTGGATGGGGCGGCCAGTGTATTTTACGAGGCAAACCCAATACCCTGCATGTTCGTCTGGTAAAGGATGAAAAAACAAAAATCAAGGAGGTTATGCAAAACAGAAACCTGGAGCATAAAGCTGCAAAAGCATTAATCGAAAGAGAAGAAAGCGATTTAAGGGCTTACATCGAGCATTACTTCAATGAAGACTGGAACGCAGCACACCTTTATGATCTGATTATCGATATGGGAAAAACCTCGGTTGAAAAGGCCGTTGATTTGATCTGTGATAACATCAAGCATAAGGCGCAATAACGCTTGATTACCAAATGGAGAACACCCCGTCTCCAACACGCTGCGGGACAGACCCGCATGAGATCTGTCCAGCCCTCGGGGAATAAGAAACTATGCCGTTAAATTCTAGTACGCATATTGCATTTACCCGACAACTAATTGCCAATCAAATTTTAAGACCCACCCAGAGATTTTTCAGAAAACAGGTTGCAAGCAGCGTGTTACTTCTTGCAGCTACGGTTATTGCCCTGATTTGGGCCAATTCCAATATCGCCGAAACTTATCACAGCTTCTGGCACACCAAAATTTCTTTGGTTTTCGGCGAGTTTCATATCAACAAATCACTTGTCCACTGGATAAATGACGGTCTTATGGCCCTATTCTTTTTTACCGTGGGCCTGGAAATCAAGCGCGAGCTTCTGGTGGGAGAACTGGCATCACCTAAAAAGGCCTTGTTGCCGGTGATCGCCGCTCTGGGGGGGATGTTGGTTCCAGGCCTTATCTATATTTCCTTTAACCTGGGTTCCTCAAACTTAGACGGGTGGGGTATCCCCATGGCCACAGACATTGCCTTTGCTTTAGGCGCCGTCGCCATATTCGGTCGTAAACTACCTGTAAACCTGCGAATATTTCTTGCTGCTTTTGCCATTGCAGATGACCTTGGTGCGGTATTGGTTATCGCCATATTCTATACCAAGGAAATTGTTTGGTTTTATGTCTTTGTCTGCGTCATGCTTACTTTTTGCCTTGCCATAGCGAATCTTCTTTGGATCAGATGGACACTGGTCTATGCCGCTTTGGGACTTGCCATATGGTTTTTTGTATTGGGCTCAGGAATTCATCCGACAGTGGCAGGGATCATTGTTTCCCTGTTCATTCCGGCCCGTGGCAGGTATGATACCGATCGTTTTTTGCAGAATGTAGATCAAATAATGGCAAAATTCAAGTGCGAGGACCAGAGCTGTGGATACTCAATTCTTCTTAATCAAGAACATATGCATGCCGTACATGCCCTGGAATTGGCCTGCCATGACGTGGAAACACCGTTGCAGCGAATGATGCACTTTTTACATCCATGGGTAGCGTTTACGATTTTACCTTTTTTTGCCCTGAGCAACACGGGCCTGAATTTTCATGGGGTAAATTTTTCAGAAGTGGCAGTACACACCGTAAGCTTGGGCATTTTTTTCGGACTGGTATTTGGAAAACCATTGGGAGTGATGCTTTTTTCTTATATAGCGGTAAAAACCGGAGCTGCATCCTTGCCCAAAGATGTCAGATGGTCACACATTCTTGGAAGTGCGATGCTCGGAGGAATCGGTTTTACCATGTCTCTGTTTATTGCCGATCTTTCATTCTCCACATCTCAAATACTCAACTATGCCAAGATGGCGATTCTGTCAGGGTCTTTGCTGTCGGCAGTTATTGGTATCACTTTCCTCGGCGTCGTCAGTTCCAAGTCTCCCGATATAAGTTCGGACTTGGCAGATGTTCCCAGATGATTTTACAGCCGTTTTCACAATTAGGAGATTTCTGATGAAAACAACAATTGTCAAAGATTTGATGAGACCCCTTTCCGAATACAAGACAATTTCCACCAAAGCCAACTTGTTTGAAGCTGCCCAGGCTCTTGAGCAGGTCCAGAAGGAATTTGAACAGAACCCTAAACTGCACAAAATTTTGCTGATATCTGATGAAAATGGAGAGATTGTAGGAAAAATAAGCCAGTTGGACGTGCTTAGATTCCTGGAACCAAAAGGTAAGCCAATCGAGAGTTCGAAGGCGTTATCCCGTTTTGGTGTGAGTTCCGGGTATCTAAAACCGATGCTGAAACAGTGCGCATTTTGGTCAAGGACCCTGATTGATATTTGCCGTGATGCCGGAAAGCTGAAAGTAAAAAAACTGGTAGATGCTCCGGTAGAAGGCGAATTTGTGGAAGAAAACGCTTCCCTGACAAAGGCGATACACCAGTTGAATTTAGAACATCACCAATCCTTGCTGGTGACTAGGGGCAAGCAGATCGTGGGAGTTTTAAGGCAAACAGATATTTTTATGGAAGTTTCCAGGACGCTTGCTACCTGTGAGTTATAAAATCTGAAGATTCAGGTAAAAATTTAGTTAGCGTGCATTTATGACGGACGATTTAAGCGGCAACAATCAAAAGGAAAAAAATAAAGTTAAACGACTTTTTTGGCTCGCAACCGGCATATTGTTGTTTGCTGTGATTTACTTTTCCCCGCCCTGGCCCGATGTCGTTGATCCCATGGGAAAACATATCGCTTTGAGCCGGGAAGGCAAAGGCGCCCTGTCAATAGCCCTGCTGGCCGCAATATGGTGGGTTTTTGAAGTCGTACCTGTCGGGATAACCAGCCTGACCATCGGCGTCCTCCAGGTCCATTTTCTTATCCGCCCCGCCAAAAAAGCTTTCACGGACTTCATGGACCCTTCGGTAATGTTTATCTTTGCATCCATCGTCATCGGCATGGTTTTTACCAAGACAGGGCTGACCCGCCGCATGGCCTACAAAATGCTGGCAATTGTAGGGGAAAAAACCAGTATGATATACTTGGGCTGTTTTATCCTTACCGCGGTCCTGGCCCACATGATGGCCCATACCGCGGTAGCCGCGACCGTTTATCCGCTCCTTACATCGATTTACGGGCTCTATGGCGAAAGAGACAAACCGACCCGATTCGGCAAAGGGCTTTTTATGGGCATGGCCTATGTGGCTGGTGCTGCCAGTATCGTAACGCTTTTAGGCGCCGCTCGCGGTGCTGTGGCCGTCGGCTTTTTTAAGGATGTTGTGGGTAAAGAAATCGATTTCTTTCAACTGAGTTATTACATGTTCCCGGTAGGATGGATGATGGTCTTTTTGCTGTGGGGTTTTTTTTTGATATTATTGAAGCCCGAAAAGAAAGTCATTCCCGGTTTGAAAGAAAGCGCTATACAGCTTAACATACAATTGGGTCCGGTTACCAAAAATGAAATCATTGCCGCTGTTATTACTCTGGGATGTATTTTTAGCATGGCACTGCACGCCCTGGTCCCCGCACTTTATTTCCTTAATAAAACGGCAATCATTGTGACATCGACGATTCTATTTTTTATTACGGGCATTTTGGACACCAGCGATCTGGAAGAGATTCCCTGGAACATCATCCTGCTTTTTGCCGGCGCCATGAGTATCGGTTTCTGTCTCTGGGAAACAGGGGCAGCCCAATGGCTGGCGATAAACTGGCTTGTCATATTTAAAGGCGCCAATTGGTTCGTATTTATCATGGGCCTTGCATTTTTCGTCATGATTATGACCAATATTATCATGAACGTTGCGGCCATCGCCATCTCGCTTCCGGTGGCCCTTGTCGTTGCTCCCTATATCGGGGTGTCTCCTGAACTAATACTTTTTGCATCTCTGGTAACGGCCGGCATGCCTTTTTTGCTTTTTGTGGGGGCGGCGCCCAATGCTATGGCGTATGAGTCCGGCCAGTTTACAGCTGGCGAATTCTTTCTGTACGGGATACCGGCCAGTATAATGCTTATGGTGGTGCTGGGTTTTACGGTTTATATTCTTTGGCCTTTGATGGGCATGCCGGTAGCAGTCTTTTAGTAACGAACAGATCAAAGCCGGGTCTTTCCCCGCACAACGGGATTTTCAATGGGTCTGAATTTTTTACTTGGCGGGGTTTTGTTCAGCCAGATATTTTGCAATTATATCTGCTTCTTGCTCAGTGATGGCCCCTTCAGAGTATCTTGTCATGGTCTCTGTTGTTCTTTTCCATTCCGCCAAACTTTTGTTCTCACTTAAAGACCTTTCAAGCGAATGGCATTGAATGCACTTTTCTTCAAAGAGTTTTTTACTCTCTTGTTGTGAAGTACAGGCACTTAATACAAGAAAAATAGTTATTATAATAAAAAAGAGCTTTTTCATAAACAGACCTCATAAAATTAAACGTTTGCGGCTACTGTTTGATAATATTTTGATATTTATCCACTCAAAAGGTTTCAGAGCCAGATTAACGTTCAAGGCAAAGCCGTGAAAACTAATGCCCTCAAAGTCCCAAACGCTATCCATGATGATACCAGAACTTGAAAAGATGCTTCTTACCATCAATGTTTACCAGACAGATTACTCCGTATTTGCCTTTTTCGATAAATTTAAAATTGGCGGCAAAAATTCCATTGTAATTCTTCAGGCTATTTATTTGTTCATTTCCGTTGGGTTCGATTACTTTAACCTTTCCAACAGCGTCTTTAATCGGATGGTTAGCGGAATCATGAAACAGCTTTACCATAACGTGATGGGTAGCGCCGTTTGGATCTTTCATGTTCATGCTTGCCAGACTCATGATCTGGAACTCTGCCCGGATATTTTTTTCGATCATTGTGTGTTCAAATGTACCTGTCTGGCCGGTGTGTCCCTTTGTGGTCATTGCAGGCATGTGTGTCTGTCCGTGCCCTTCATGGGTCGTGTCTGCGATTGTCATGTTTGGCATAATCGAGCATATAATTAGAAACATTGCAAAAAATACTATTATTTTTTTCATTTTTTGACCTCCTTTTCATCATGTTCTTCGGGTAGATGCCATCCTCTCCAAATTCCGTAAATTACCGGAATCACGATTAAGGTGAGGAAGGTAGCACTTACCAATCCGCCCACCATCGGAGCCGCGATACGCTTCATGACCTGGGAGCCGGTACCGTGACCCCATAAAATGGGCATAAGCCCTGCGGTTGTGGTAATAACGGTCATCATAATGGGACGTACCCGCAACGCAGTGCCCGCAACAATAGACTCACGCAGGTGTGTTCGATTGAATGTATCTGCGTACCGTGCTTTAAACTTCTTATAAGACTGATCCAGGTAGACGAGCATTATCACCCCGGTTTCAGCCGCTACCCCGGCCAGGGCAATGAACCCCACGCCCACGGCCACACTCATGTTGTACCCCAGAATATACATAAGCCACAGACCTCCGGTGAGAGCGAAAGGTACACTCAGCATAACAATAAGGCTCTCGGTAATATTCTTAAAGTTGAAGTAGAGCAGCAGAAAAATGATGATCAGGGTCAAAGGCACCACCACCATCAAACGCTTCTGGGCCCGTATCATGTACTCATATTGCCCGCTCCAGACCAGGCTGTATCCGGGCGGCAGTTTGATTTTTTCCCTAACCGCTTTTTGCGCCGCTTTGACATAAGTTCCCACATCAATGCCTTTGAGATCTACATAGATCCAGGCAGTGTTGCGAGCGTTTTCGCTTTTCACCACCGGAGGACCTTTGACGATCCGAATATCGGCAAGTTGTGTGATGGGGATCTGGGCACCGGTGGACGTAGGGATTAGAATTCTTCGAAGTTTTTCAGGGGTATCCCGCAGCTCCGAACCGTAGCGCAGGTTCACCGGATAACGCTCCAGCCCTTCCACTGTTTGAGTGATATTCATCCCGCCGACAGCGGTCATAATAATGTCCTGGACATCTCCTACTGTGAGCCCATATCGTGCCGCCTCCTCCCGCTTAATGTGGTAGTCGAGAAAATTACCGCCGGTGACCCGCTCTGCATATACACTCAGCGTATTCGGCACCTCCCGGACTACTGCCTCAACCTTTTCACCCAGTTCATTCAAAACTTCTAAATCTTCACCCATGAGCTTAATGCCAACCGGAGTTTTAATCCCTGTGGAAAGCATGTCGATCCTGGTTTTGATGGGCATGGTCCATGCGTTGGTCAAACCCGGAAATCGGATCGCGTTATCGAGCTTATCCACCAGCTTCTCTATAGTCATCCCTTCTCGCCACTCCGATTCAGGTTTCAGCATAATCGTTGTTTCGATCATGGAAAGCGGCGCAGGATCCGTGGCTGTTTCAGCTCGGCCAATCTTTCCAAAAACATGGTGGACCTCTGGAAAACTGGCAATAATGCGGTCTGTCTGCTGGAGCAATTCCTTTGCTTTTGTTACCGAAATTCCCGGAAGGGTCGTCGGCATATACAGCAAGTCGCCTTCATTCAACGGCGGCATAAACTCCGAGCCGATGCGCATCCAGGGAATGTAAGTAACGGCCAGAA
>Ga0233415_10000220_pt1 | contig 28422 bp, 31 predicted proteins | sample Na_anoxic_12_MG_FD_188631 | JGI IMG/M metagenome (GOLD analysis project Ga0233415, IMG submission 188631) | Seawater microbial communities from Saanich Inlet, British Columbia, Canada - Na_anoxic_12_MG | ecosystem: Environmental > Aquatic > Marine > Inlet | place: Canada: British Columbia...
TCCCATTCACATCATACTTACCACCCAACTCCTCACGCCAAGAACGAAACTCGGTCATTACCTCACTACCATACCGAGCAAAGAACCCCTCATCATCGGTTTCGTATTTCTGCGTGTATCCACGAGCAACAAACCACTCCAAGAACTCATCAAGAGGATTGCGATTGAACTCGGCAAGTTGCTTGTGGTATTCCGTGTGAGGAATAATCCATCTGTTCCAACCATCAAGATTACGACGCATCAAGTAGGAATACAAGGAAAGCAACGCATTATCCTTGTCCCAAGTTGCCGAGAATGTGTTGAAATATTCCCAGTTTTTCTTGAACTCATCACTCATCTTGATAATCATATTACGGCGTTCCTCCTCCTCTAATTTTACTGGGTCAAAGGAGTTGGTTGGCGTAATGAAACGATGGAATGATTGAATGACGAATGGTTTAATACCCTTGTCGTTGATAGTCATTTCAGGGTCAGTAATGAGTGCTTTGATTTTGTTTTCACTCCCAAAGGAATTACGCTTATCACATTCACTCAATACTACCAACAACGAACTCGCCATCAAGGGATTAAAGTTGCCCCATACATCTCGTTCAGGTTGCGATGTTTCAAAATACCCACCACCCATTATTTTCTTGATGGGTGTAAGAGCAATTGTTTTTCCTGTTCCTTGTTTTCCTGTGATGATGAGATGAGTTGATTTCTCCGCTGGTCTTTGTAGCAAATGTGCGAACCAGTTGATTACATACTCGTAAGCAGGTTCATCGTAATCAGTCATTACTTTAATGTGGTTCAACCACATATCAACTGCTTTCTTGTCGTAGTTCTCATTCTCCTCGTCAATATCTCTGCCGTGAAACTCACTTGGTTTCCACAAGTTCAAGGTGTAAGGGGAACAATACAAAGGTGGAGGTAGGATTTCACTCTGTTCTTTTCGTTGAATGGAATTGTCCTCAATCCATTCTTTAATGAACTTGGTTTTGATGCGTTTTCCAGTCCTACCCACTTTCATATACGATTGATGTTCGTAAGCAGCTACAAGGTCGCTCCTGTTGAATATCTTGTATCCATCAAAGCGTTCATCACCATTCGGCAACTCGGTTGTGAGTTTCTTGAAATAGTTGCTTGTGTTGATGATTTTCGTGTGCGTTCGTTCAAATCGTTCTTTCCAAATGAGATACTCTTGGTCGGTGTTGTTGAGTTCCTCGTCATCACCAGTCATCTCGGCAATCGCATTCGCCATCGCAGCATTCTCCTCTGCTTGGATTGCCTCTAATGGATTGACTACATTCGCAACAATCATCTCCCTACGAGCATTAATCAAATCCAACTGAATAGTCCAATCCTCATAGGGTTTTACCTCAATACGCATTTTGAAACCAGTTTTTTCAAAGATGTAATCATTAACGCCTTGAATGTGGAAAGCAACATCGGTGTAGGGTGGTGGTGGTAGTGTAGTAAATCCATCATACGCAAGAGCAAGTCTGCGAGGAACAACAATTTCGTTGTCTAATCCATACTGGTATGCTTGATACAAACATTCGTTTTCAAATATACCGAGTATGTAAGAGAATGCCGAATTATCCATACTCCACGCAGCACTATCCGCTTTCTTTACTCGTTCTCGCAATTCAGGGTTCGCCTTGACGAGTTTTTCTTTGAGAGCATTCACCTCCTTTTTCAATCCCTTATACCAAGTATGTCCCATATCCCATCGTTCCCAGTTTTTACACATCATCGGCATTTCATTTTTCGCAGGTTTTCCGTCCAAAATACCACCTTTGCGAATACCTGTGTTCCTGTCCTTGTCGCCTTTCGCCCAACATTCCAATCCTCCGCCGTAAAGGCAAGAATTAATGAGTTTCTTGATGTGGTCTTTTTGTAGTGGAGGGTGTCCCTCTACGGAATGGTGTTCGCTTAATATTTTTATAATCGGTTTTTTGTCTTTGACCCATTCGTCAAGATGAGGTGTAGGAATACGCATTTTTACTCCAATACAGGACAGGATTGTAGGGTGTGATGCTACGAAATCGTAATCTACCCAAGAGTAGTAATGGTAAAAGGTGTTTCTAATGTTTCTCGCCAAGCAAGTCAGTCCCAAATCATCGTTGGAGTAAAAGCGTCCAAGACCCTTTTTTTGATGATACAAGATTTCCAACTTGTCGCCGTTTTTGATTAATCGCATTCGTTTTTTTAGTAGTGTTTTGCTTTCAGGAGTGAAACGAGGGATTTCTCGGTCAAAAGGAGCATCACCCCCATCTCCGTTCTTTTCCTTAACCCAGAGAGGTTCATCGTTCTCGTCTTTTTTCTGCCTGATTTCCCAGTTGCCGTCAATCTCAACATACTCATTATCAGGGATTTTGAATGTGGAGTTGTCGTCCAGTATCAATTGTGCTAAATGAGGGTCTAAATCCTCTTGAAACTTGCCGTGAAACAAAGAGTAATCACGAGCATCAACAACAGCAAGGTCAATTCGTCCGTCTTGTGAAAGGTAGTCCATCGTATATACTTATATAAGATAATAATTCTTTAAGTCTATTTTCTTGATAATATTGATATAAGCAATATCAACATTTTCTTTTCAATTTTATAAGAAATGATGTGATGGAATTATTCCTAAATATAAGGGAGTGGTGTAAAAATGAATAAAAAAGAGTTATTCATTTTTGCTAAATAGATTATTCCTAAATAACAAGGGTCGTCGGTCGTGCCTCGTGTGCTTGTTCTATTCGTTGCTCCTTGCGAGGTTTCAAAACATCTTTGTAATATGCTCTGCGTTTTGCTAAAAAGGCATCATATTTATCTGGGTCAGTTTTCATTTTTGCTAAATATCTTGTCTGTTTATCTTTGACTTTTTCTGGGTTCTTTTTTTGATATTTCGCCACATTTCTTAAATGCGACTGATACATTTTTTCCGCAGCGGTTAGGTTGGGGGAAACATTCTCTTTGTTTTCGTCCATCTTGTCTTTATAGTATAGACTTATATAAAAAAATCTCTTTAAATATGTTTAGTAAGTAAAGTATATATATGGGTTAATTGGAAATGACCTTACACCCATCACTACCAACACCCACACCATCAGGAGGCGATGGAAACCATTTCTGCGGTTTTAATTTCGTCCTCCTTCGCCATTAGTTTCTCTTCTTCTGCCTTAATGTATTCGGCAGTAAGTTCTTTTACTTGGTCTTTTACTTTTGGGACTTTTTCACCAAAAATATATTCGGTTTCTGCTAATTCTTTTGCTTGGGAATGGTGTTCTCTAATTGCGTGAATATTTTGTGGTCTAAATAAGACAAGACGACCACCTAATTTCTCAACTCCAAAATGGTAGATTTTCTTGTCGCCACGCTTACATACTCCCTCAATATCATCGCATTCTATTCCCTCAATAGAACCTGTGTATTTAACAAAGAAAAAACCATCTTTGCCTTTTAGTTGTATATCTACTACACAACCCACAAAATCCCAACCTTGATTAGCATACCAAGTGCTAATAGCGAGTGGTTCGCCCTTGTAATCGCAAGACCAAGAAACTTGCGTGTAGTCGTCGTTTTCTCCTAAACTTTGAGGCATATATAATCTAACAAGATAAAAAATTAATCTAATTATCCCAAAAAGGAAGATGTGCTAAATCTGTATAAGGTTTTCCTTTTCGTCCTCGTCCAATAAATCTTTGGAGAAATCTATCACTTGCTATTTTCGCCAATCGGTCTTCTTCTCTGCGTTCGTAATCACTTAAAGCAGCTCTGCGTTTTCGTTCTGCTTCATCTGCTCTCTTCTTTTGGTTCTTGCGTTCCATTTCTCTCTTACCCTCTGCTAATTTCCTCATCGCAGTTTCTTTTGCCTTTATCACTTTACCAGGCACATCTTCTCCCATCATTCCCTCTTGTTGTTTATATAATTTCTGTCGCTCCACCTCCCATTTTCTACTCATTTTCCTTCTAATCTTATCTAATTGGGTGTTAATATTTTCACGATGATACTCCTCTCTATCGTAATTGGGAATATCTGCGTTTATATCATCTCGGTCTTGCTGTGTTAATGCTCTCTGTATAATATCGTCCCAATCCGCCTCACCGAATATAGACCACGCTTTTATCTGGTATTCTCCTGATGGTTTCCATTTCTTATTTTCAGGCACATCTCTATAATAAATCCCCTCTTCTCTATACATTCTGTATGGTGAATAAGGGTCTATATCAAAGTTCTTAAAAAACTCTGCTTCGTTGTCGTAGATGTATTTCTCTACTTTATTTACCGATGCTTGTAGTTTCTGGATTGCTTCTGCTCGTTTCCGCACTCGCATTTCAGCAGTCCATTCCACTTTTTTATCATTATCTCGTTGGTATTTCTCTTTCTGTGCTTCGGTCATCGTTCCCTCTTTTTTTGCCTTTTGTATTTCTTCTCGTTTCTTCTTATTAGAGGCAAGAGTTTTCAATCGCTTTGCTTCTTTCTTCTCCTCTTCGGTGGCGTATTTACTGGGACGACCAGCTTTGCGTTTCACAGGTGGAGGGTCAATTGCTTCCGCCATACTGACGGCATCTGCTTTTAATTTCTCAAAATTATCTACGATTACCAGTTTCCTCTTCTTCTTTTTAGTATCCTTGTAAGCGGTAGATACAGCAGGGTCTTTAATCGCAACCATATAGGTTGTATCATTCTCCTTCGCCCAATCCCTCACAAAGTTCGTCCAAGCGTTTCCTTTTTTCGTTTCCTCGCTCATATACTATACCTAAATATTATTTTCCATCGCAACCACATCTATTCTGGATATAATCTACCAATTGTGGTTTTCCAGCACCAGTAAGACGGAAATTGTCGTATTTCTTGGGGAGCGACTTGATAATGGTTTTCAATTGTTTCTTGGTGAGTTTCTCGTAATCTCTGCGATTAAAAGTAGGCATCTCATATCCTTTTCCAACTTCCACATCAACTCTGTCTAAAACTCCTGTGCCGTGTTCTTTGATTAAATTGAGAGATTTTGATGGAATGGTTAAATCTGCGTCTAATACGCCTTTTGCTGAAACTGGGTCTAATGTGGTGCGGATATTGGTTTCATTCGCTTTTTCTCCGTGCTTACTTTTATAACTATCCCAACCAATTCCAGTCGCTTTATTTAGATTGATTATTTCCTTACTATCCTCACCTACATCACTCGCAATTTTCGCACCGAGCGAATGACCTAATGTAGTGGTATGGTCTTTGCCGTATTTTGCCTCTGCTTTTTTTTGAATATCTTTGGAATGTTGAAATCGCTTTGTTCCACTCATTTTCCAACCCAACGCCATTTTTAGATTATTACCCCAATCGTGAATACCTTTTGACCCTCTGTGGATTACTACGGCATCGTGAGTTGTAGGATTGTAATATACAGATACACGCTCACCTGAAAGACTTTCATCTCGGTTGTATCCGTCAATCTCTTTGGGTGCTTTGCCTTTATTAGCGTAAGATGCGTCTAAAAACTTACGAATGAGTTTTGTATTCATACTACCACCCTTTAAGAGTTCGTAAAACTCACCAGTTCCTCCATACATCTCTGTTCCGTATCCTTTCCCAACAAGATTGGCGTGAGTAATATGCGTTGTTGTTGCTCCTTCTGGGTCTTTACATCTACCCTGCTTGGGTAGAAACAACCCTTTTTTATCCATCGCCCTTACTTGATTTATATTTTGAATACCAAAATTAATAATCTTTTCTACATCTGGGTCGTATTGATTATCAGGGTCGGCAAAAACATTTGTTCCTGTTCTGTTCGGCATTCTATCTCCTGAATGGACGATGTAGGATAAATCCCTGAAAAGACATTCGTTCATTTTCCCTTTGATGTTTTCATTTATATACGAGCGTAGTTCCGCAGCTTTACCTTTTTGTTCCGCACTTGCTCCTCCTACCTGTTTCCTTTGCCTACGATGTTTTTTGGTTTCGGTAATAACGAGTTGGACTGGTTCGTCATTCGTATTTGATTGAAATAATACCATTATATATGTATAATGAGATTATTATAATGAAAAAGATGCTAAATTAAAGGAAACGAGAGGGCATATAAGCACCAGCGGTAATAGCAGTTCTGTATCCCTCTCCGTATCCAGTCGGCATTCTATATCCTTTACCTTCGGTGGTGGGGGTCTTGGGTGTGCGTCCTTTCTTTTTCTTCGTCATTTTGGGAGCACCATCATCGCCATCATCATCGTCATCACCCATTTCACCAGGCGTAGCGTAAGGGTCAGCAGGAGTGCGTCTGCCTTGTCTGCGTAATCCCTCTTGGGTAAATGTTCCAATTAAATCACCTGTTCCTTGTCCCTCTAATCTTTGTTGAATACGGATAAGGTCGTCCTTAATTCCAGTAATAACTGCTCTAAATCTTTGTAGCGAGGAGGGTTGGAGATAAGTAGCAGAACTATCATCTATCCCTTTTACCGCACCGACCATCTGGTCGTTTAATCCAGAAATAGTTTGTTGCTGTTCTGTGTTGAAAATAGCGATGCTTGGGATTTGTTGATACATATAATTCAGTAATGCTCTTGCTTCCTTTTCAACGGCAGATGTTCCACCAATAAAGCGGTCAATTGCTTTACTACCGAATTGAGATACGCTTGTGTGTCCTAATGTAAGTTGATTTTGGATTTCACCAAGAGAGGCAATAATGGAAACCATTTTCTCGTAGATGTAGTTATATTTGTCCTGAATATCGCCTTCCAGTCCTGCGGTTGTTTCAGTTCCTTTATAAGTCTTTTTCAAGTCCTTAACTACACGCTTATTTACCGAACGGAGTTCATTTAACTCGTATGCGTTGGGGTCTAAAAATTGAGGCATTATATACTATACTAACATTATATAATGACTAAATACTTAATATAATCCGTGTTCTTTCACATATTTACTTGCTTCAATCATTTTCATACCTTTATCTTTCATCACTTTCTTTACGATTTCTGCTCGTTTTGCTCTGCCTCCGCCAGTTGCCTTGACGACATCTTTCGCAGCGGTATTGACTGATTTCTTAACGGATTTCTTTGCGGCTCTACCGACTTCTTTCAAGAGGTCTTTTCCAGCAGACTTGCCTCTCTTCTTAACTTCATCAAGAGCGACTTTTCCCATCTTCTTTGTGCTTTCAATTACATCACCAAGATTAATACCGCCCTTTACTGCGGCTCCGTGATGGACTTGTCCGTCTTTTCCTAAATAAGCACCGACCACAGCACCTCCTTTCTTTCCCTTTGCTCCTCTTTCAAGGAACTTACCCATATTAAAGGGTTTGCCGTATTGTTCTCGTCCAGCAGCCATCATTAATGGTAAGGCAATAGGAGCGATTTCCTTTGCGACATCAAGAGTTCCAGTAAATCCTTTCTTGAAACCTTTACCAAAGTCTTTCCAGAACGAACCACCCTTAAACTTTTTCATCGCTTTTTCAACCATTTCTACCTTATCTTTCATCGTTTTAAGAGGGCGACCAGCTCCCATCATCAAGGGAACGGCAATAGGAGCAACTTGTTTGACTACATCAAGGGCATCTTTGAACCAATTACCACCAGCAATACATTTCTTTTCAAGTGCTTTTACTCGTCTTGCTCCGCCGAATGATTTATATATATCGTAAGCATCTTTTCCAGTCTTGGCGACATCAAGAGCGGTCTTTGCTCCTTTGGTAATATCACTCATCTTGAACTTACCTCCTGATGAAACACCACCAGAGGTCGCTCCACCGCTTACTGCTTTATACATATCGTAAGCATCTTTTCCAGTCTTGGCGAGGTCAAGAGCGTCCTTTGCTCCTTTGGTTAAATCGCTAAATGAGAACTTTCCGCCAACTGCTCCGTCCATTCCAGCATATCCTCTTGCTCCTCCTGAATGAACTGCTAAACCTGCGTTCATACTAACAGGAGGGTAAGCAGGAGAGTTTCCATTCAAAATGTATTTCTCGTGTCTAACTCCACCTACAATTTGTTCTTTGGGTGAATGAAAAGCATCGGCATTCCTGTATCCCATCGGTGAGGGGTGATACGCATTATAAGAGTGCGTCCATCGTTCTTTATCCATATCTCTTAAACGAGATACTAATGCCTTGTTGTAAGGCGTGTCGTAAGTGATGTTTGTCTGGGGCATCTTTATAATATATACCAGCATTTTTAATTGAGAGGCATATTAAATAATTAATATGTCTATCTAAAACTATCCTTATTTTGGAATGAGTGTAGGGTGTAAGGTGTAGGGTCTATTATTTTTAGTCTGTAAAGAAATGATGGACTACCTCTCAACAATCCCTAAATGAATGGAAACCCACCTTACACCAATCACCATACACTATTTAACAAAGTCTATCGGCAAGTTTTCCACCGCTGGAAACTCCGCCACTTGGGACACCACCACTCATCACACCACCACGCTTTTCGCAAAATCTTTTGACGATGCCGTGTAGGGGCATATTAAGCATATTTCCACCCACCATTCTTGCGATTTCAGCAGATTTCATCGCTGATGCCTGTTGGCGAGATTTAGCACCCAATACCATCTCCTTTGTGAGAATACCAGTATAGATTGCGGATACGCCCTGTTGAGTAGTCATTATACCGCTATTGACGGCGACAACACAGATTTCAGGGGTAATCGCAGCTCCACCAGCGGCGGATACTGTGTTGGTTGCTCCAACTTGAAACTGGAAGTTGTAGTTTCCAAGAGAACCACAGGTAATATAGTCTGGGAGTGAAAGGTCGTAAGCAGGGTTGATTACCAAGAGAGAACCAGTAGTGTTGATGTTAGAACCTTTACCAGTTCCACCAACGGCAATATTAGCAACACCGCTAAACTCACGCCAAGATTGGGTAGAACCATTCTTAACAGAAAGTCGCCACAAGTCGTAGGCAGAAGCAGAGGAAAGAAGACCAGACTGGTTATTAAGATTGATAGAAATGTTATTCACAGAAAAGAAACTATCAGCGTCCTCAATAGTCATACTACTCATAGGTTTTCTTACATTAATGATAAACAAGTCTGGGATTTGGTTAATTTGAAGATTGCTTGATGTAAGTGTTGCTGATGCTTGGGCGGCTACTGCTGTGGTATTAGCAGAAGAAGTCAAGTATCTTGGGAAGTCCATATAAGGAACAACATTCTTGGTTTCAATCAAGTCGCTTGGTTGAGTAGAAAGGAACTTTAATAGGAGAGCAGGAGCGGAAGGTTGGTTAAGAACCCCAGCAATAGCAGTAGAGGAAGTGAAACCATTAGGGTTGGCGGCAGTTCCAAGAGAAATAGCAGTAATGTATGGAGAGGAAGTGCTAAACAATCTCTTACAGGTTGCGTCAATATTGAATGTGAAAGTCATATTGTTTATTCCTAAAAGACCTTGCTGATTGTATTCAGGGTCGCCGAAAATGAAAGGAGAAAGGAAAAGGGGTTCAGCAACAACGGTGCTGATTTCAATAACGAAAGTATCAAGAGGGTCGGTGGAGATAAGACTATCATCTTGACCTCCTGCGGTGATGGTATGGACGACACTCATACTAATAGGGTGAGAACCACGAGGAACTTGGTCTATATCGTAGGAGGCGTTGGAGTATCCAGCAAGAGGGTTGTTGTTTGCTCCCACAGCATCGCCGTATCTTGCGTATGCTTGGTCTGGGAGAGAGGGAGTGGTGCTGTTAAATCTGTATAACTCACGAGAGTTGTTAAGACGAAGCAATTGGGGAAGAATATCTTGAAGATTGACGGAAACGGCGGTGTTGTTAATTTGGGCGGTCGCAGTCGTCATTAGTGAAGATAGGGGGAATGGGGCGAGGGCACTATCAGCACCATAGTTAAGTGCTAAATCGCCATTAGGAACGCCAGTAGCAGTAAGAGTGAAACTAATACCTGATGTAAGAAGAACATCACGACCAATTACGACATTCTCACTTGGGACTTGAACCGAGAATATAAGCGAGGAATTGGAAGCAGATGTGGAGGGAAAACGCTGGTATGTGGTCTGGGAAGCACCAGATTTGACGGCAAAGTCTAAATCGCTGGTAATATCACCAATCACACTATCACGCACAAGGACAGTTTTGAAGTCGCTCATCTTTATAATATACAACGAGATTTTAAAAATTGTATATTATAATTTAATGTTCCCTAAACTATTCCTATTGGGATTGCTTATATGAACCTTTCTTTAAGAAAGCAACTTTGATGGTAATTGCCTCTCCACTCGCCAATCTAAAAGGATTTAATTTACCGAACTTATCTTTCCAAAAGACCGAAATATCAATATTGCTTAAAGGTCTATTTCCGTAGAGAGTAATTAGGCGATATTCACTTGTAGGATTATAGACGAGATTTGGTTTATATTGTCCTGTATCACTCACTAAATCTGTAATGATATTGGCGAAATCACTATTAGAACCTCCTAAAACTAACTCCTGTTGATTGTTATACACAAGAGGGGTGGATACTTGATTTGGTTGAATGGGTAGGGTATTTGATGTAAATACTAAACCTACAATTGGAGAGAAATTAGCAATTGTGCTATATTCCTGATAAACTGCTACTGCCGTCCAAGTCGTAGGAATAGGAGCAACAGGAGGAGGATTGGGGGTAATTACCATAGTGTCTAAACCTCCTATATTAAATGGTTCAAAAAGGAAGTTCTTGCCGAGAAGGGAAGCATCATATCCTAAATATTTGGTGGGGAAGGAGGGGAAAAGTCCGTAAAGTGGGGCATTAAAATACAACTGAATAGGGGCATATCCAGCAGGAGGAACAACTACGCTTGTTGGGAAATAAAAGTAATATCCAGCTGTATCAAAATATAACACGGCACTATCGCTGGTGCTGTCCCAAGTCATTACAGGAGCAAAAGAAGATGGGAGAGTAGCACCACCAGCAGTCGCAGCAGTTTCAAGTGCGGCGTATGCGGTTTGTAAAGTTCTATTAATTAACAGAGGGAGAACCGAGTAGTTATACACATTATAATATCCACCTCCGTTGCTTTGTATTTTTGTTGCTGTTGCTGACGGAGGAGGAGGTAATACCGCAGCGGCATTTTGCGGAGTAAATTGGACGAAAGTTTCGCCTGATGTATAGGTTGTTCCGCTCACAGGGTCAGTATAATCAAGCGTCAAGGAATAAATCGTTAAATCTCTGTCCCCCTGATTGGGTTGGATACTTGGGATAAATACAGGTAGAGTTCCAGTTTCAATAGTGAAGCGAAGTATGCTTAAATAATAATCTTCTGGGTTCATCACGAAAGGGTTTGACCTCTGTTCGTTGAAATAAAAGACTGGTGGGTCTGTCGTTGTGCTTTGAAGGTTGCTGACTGTTATATCAAAGTAAATCTGGTCTGGTGCGACAGCATTCTTTACAGGATTGAGTTGCGACATCTATATATATAGACCAAGATAAAAAGGTGCTAAATATATAGATTATTTGGAATTAGGCAACAGAGGCGAAGGGTTGGAATGCCTTAATTATAATAGGCATCTCGTATCTCTTGGGGACTTCACCATCAAGAGCAATTGTTCCGCTGTATGCCGACCCAGCGGTAGGTTGAGAAATATTGTCTGGTGCTTGGGTTGTGGTAATGTTGAAAACACCCAGAACTGGTGTGTTATAAGGGACAAAAGTATCATCTGTATCCTGTGCCCCAGATTGACCTCCACTCGTGTCGTTGTCCGCAACTGAACGACCACTATTTACCAGCGAAGTCCAAGCACCTCCGCTCTGTGTAATGCCGTATGCGTTGCCCTCTACATCGTCCTTATTGGGTAAATCAGGCATATTTGCCTCTGTTAAGGTGAAAGAGAGATTTGCTGTTCCTGCTAATCCAGCATCAACCACACCAGTATTCGTCCCTTTATAAAGAGGTAATTTACCATCACTACCAGTATCACTACCAGCTACATTCGGTAAGAGAAAATTAGCAGGGTCGCTTGGAGTGCCGAATTGAGTTCCTAATATATCGTAGAGTGCTGGATACTTACTGATTTCTAATTCTTGACCTGCTACTTTTAACCAACCAGAGGGGGGATTGTTCCCACAATAGAAGGTCATACAACCAATAGGAATGGGGTAATCATTATCGCCTAAAAGTCCTTTTGCCGACATCTTATATTATAACATTACATTATTTTTGTTATAGTATAATCAATTAATCTTTTAAGTGTAGGGTGTAGGGTGTAGGGTATGTTTTAATTCAATTGGTAAAGAACAACACCGACCACCATCATCTCTCTTAAATGATTTGAAACCCACCCTACACCATACACCATACACTCATTCCTACACTTACGCATTTGTAAAAACTTGACTACTCAAAACACGAATAATAGGCACAATCTCAAAATTAGGAGGGTCAAAAGTTCCCTGATTGATGGTTGCGGTAATATCTATTGGTGTCCCCAGTCCAGTAGCAGGGTCAGCGTTGGGAGCATTATAAGTCGCACGAGGGAGGATTTCATCACTACCCAGACCACCGAGATTTTGGTAATTCACATCATCACGCAAAAACCTATCACCTGAACCACCTGCTCGTTTCAAAGTATTACTATTACTATAAACGATTGTGCCGTAGTTTCCTGCTCCATCGTTCCTGAAATATTCGCCCTGTATTTTGGTCTTTGTTGCGTCGCTTGAATTATCATACGCAAGAGGAAAAGTGGGGAGCATTTGAGGTGTGATGGTAAGTTCTGCTGTGCCGATAGTTGTCTGCGTAGATGCGTTGTTAAAACTTCCTGCGGCTTCTCCTCCTACAAGAAGACCCTTGTATGTTCCAGCACCATCAGGGTTAGGAAGATTAGGTAAGTAAAAGTTTCCTGCGGCAGGTGGAGTAGCGATGTTTTTGTCGTATTTATTTCCGTCGTTGAAAAACTTATAAAGTTCTGGATAGTCGGCAATAGCAACTTGTCTTCCGTCGCAGACTAACCAACCGCTCGTTGCCTCCAAGTTTGCTTGTAAGTATGGTTTTGAACTATCATTACACCACATCATTATACTACCAAGAGGTAGAGGAAATCCGTTCAGTCCTTCTGTTGATAAAGCACTCATCTTATAATATAGAACTACATTATATTATAAAATTATATCCCTAAATTAGTATGTGGGTTTTGGATTAGGAATAAATCCTGAAAGTTGCTTGGTGTCCTCGTAGATGTATTCTGTTCCTCCACCCTGACCCTGACTATCAATAGCAGCTTTCTCATCTGCGGCATCTTGTAAGTTTTCTGCGTTTTGTGTGTTGGTGTAAGAGCGGACAGCATTCTTTAATGCGGTATTCGCACTTTTCAAGTTTGCTTCGTTGGTTGCTTGTTCGTTAATCGCAACTCTGTTTCCGCCTATTTTGTAAGAACTCTGTGCTTTAATGAGATACACACAAGTCATACCTCCGTATCTTACCTCGTGGTCTGCGTTGAGTTTTATATCACCTACCGCAGTAGGGTTAGGATTGGAGAACTCTACATTCATACTATCAAGAGTAGATGTTGCCCCAGTTTCACTTGACGCATTCAGTCTAACAATTCTGGGCGTATTTGTTCCATCTACATTTGTAGCGGCGTATCTACTACCAGTATAATCACCACGAGCATTCAAAGTTCTACCCTCAACGCTATTTTGGGTAGTAGGATATACCTGTGAGAAATTAGTGTTTGTTAGAGCAGGAATATTCGCAGGTAATATACCAGGCAAAGCGTCGCTTGAATGAATAGTTGGTTTCAATATTGCGTTAGGACTTTCAGCATCAACTTTCAAAGTGGAATTAGGAATGAGATAAACTGGTTCATCGGTCGCTTGTGCGACGGAGGAAAGTTGTGGTAGATAGAATGAACCATCAACGGCAATATTACTGCCCTGAAACTGGTTTCCAATTAGTCTGTATAGTTCTGGATAATCTGTTTTCTTAACAGGCGAACCATTACACCACAAAAAAGTTGAGGGAATAAATCGTTTCAATCCCATATATGGGAATATACTGCCGACTGGGAGCGGAAAAGCAGGATTAGCACACGCTTCTTCTAAACTCATCTTATAGTATATCCAGACATTAAAAAAAAGGGTTCTTTTTATTTAACTTACAAAACATTACTATCTAATTAATCTACGCTACAATTCTCTCCTAAATCATTAAAGAGTGGGGTCAATCATCAGGATATAGTTCTTACCATCAAGAACACCCATCGTTTCAGGGGGAAAGTTCTGCTCGTCCATTCTGCGAGAGTAAAAGGCAACACGACACTTGCGTCCATTTACCTCCACATCAGCCCATCTGCTCCCAAGAAATCCATTAGACCAGTTGCCGAACTTACCATTTACCTTGTGCTTGTTGGTAAATAACCACTTTTTCATATCATCTTGGGTCTTTGGAATGCTCCACCAGCTCGTAATGGTGTCTGCTTGTTTCTGTCCTACCTCCTTTGGGTGCGTAGCGTAGGGATTGAGGAATGTAGCAGTCGTGGTGAGAACGCTTAAAGGTTTTTCAACCAATAGTTTCACATACACCTCCAACTCCTTTCGGCGTTTCGCCAACAACTCCTCACCACCCTCACGCATACACATCGGCGTTTCGGTGCTTATCTTTCCAGTTCCGCAGTCCATTACTCGGCATTTATCCTTAACATCATCGTAGTTCATTTTACTTGTGCTCGTCATCTTGTCTATTGTTGCTTATAGATTATATCAATATTTTATTTCAATTTTTTACGAAATGATGTGATGGAATTAATCTAAATATAAGGAAATATATAAGAAATAATCTAATCTATACAAGAAATAATATAGAATACCAAAATAGATTATATCATATTGATTATTGTATGATATAATTTTAAAATTATTACCTATATAGTATAGTAATAATCTAAAATACAATAAAAAAAGATTACTTGAATTAATCTAACTTACATTTTATAGAAATAATCTAAACTACCTAATCTACTACCTACATTATACTCCATACTCTCTCCAACATTTTCTCCTTATCCACATCTCCCATCACTCTAATCCCACCAATCTCCACCACATCAGGCAGACTGATAAATAGACGAGCAAAGTCCTTACTGCTAATGCCTACGAGTTCAACAAAACCTTTCATATTCGCAGGTTTAATGGAGCGACCGCTACTACAATCGTAGGCGTTCCCTTTTTGTATCCAACAATAGTTCTTACATTTCATCTTAAATACCACGATGGAATTGGTCGTTCGCTTTGAGTTGTTGCTGGGTAAAAGTCATTTTCAATTGTTAATTGTTAATTGTTCTTGTTTTGATGCTATACACAAGTAAGCGTATTTTTATTTCAATTTTCTACGAAATGATGTGATGGAATTAATCGGTTATACGAGTGAAATAACAGATTAATATGATTTTATAACCGAGAGATGGTCTATTGGAATATAGATGTGCGGTTTCTCGTCCCAAGACACACCTGCTCTACTAAATGCTTCTACATCGTAGGTTTTGAACTTGTCCTCGTCATACTTGATGTATGCGAGGCAGTCTGTATAATTAAAAATTAGATAGACAGGTTTATCACTTCCTTCGGTCTTGTTCTTCGTAATCATCGTGGTAGGATATGCTTTCATCTTATTCGTGCGGCTCTTGACCTCGTAGTTATACTCGTCGTCCGTGTAATCATATTTAGCATATCTGCCTTCTGTCGCCTGAACTTCTCTGCCGAAATGCTCTCGTAAGAGGGGTAGGAGTTTCACCTCCTTTGCTTTTCCGTATCTGTATGAGTTTTCCCAATTTACCATCTATACTATACAAACATTTTATTTTTGCCTAAACCTTCCGCAAAATAATCTAACTATATAGAAATGGCGGAAAAATCTTCTATCAAACAAAGAATAGCAGAACCGATGACGAACTTTGACTTGGAAAAGTATTTAGGGATTAATCCAAGTGATTTAATCAAGTATAGTGAGTTGAGTAATTACAAGTCTATTGAGGAATTGCTCCCAGAAAAGGATAGTTTCAAGGTTCTTTTAATTGAGGACAAATATAACAGCGGTCATTTCGTAGGACTATTTCGTTTTGATAAGACGATTGAGTATTTCAATTCATACGGAGAGAAATACGATACAGATTGGCGATTTATTCCCAAAATGGTTCGCAGAATACTCGGTCAAGCAACCAACGACCTTACACGCTTATTTAAGAAAGCAAAAGCAGATGGGTTTAATGTAGTATGGAACTCCAAGAAATTACAAGAGTTAAATGATAAGATACAGACTTGCGGTAGATATGTAGTAATGCGACGACACTTGGGACAAATGGGTTTCACCAAGTTAGAGGATTTTATCCAAAAATTAGATGACCTCCGTAATCACAACAAAAGCAAAAATGGGACACTACCCTCTTACGACTGGGTTGTTTCCAAATATATTGATTAGTGTAAGGTGTATGGTGTAGGGTGCTTTTCAATTCATTACAAGATAAAGTTCTTGTGATGAATATTTTATACGACTTGAATAAAAACATACCTTACACCCTACACCCTACACTCATTCACGCAGAATAAGACAGACCTGACCTTGTTTTAGATGCTCCTGCTTTTGATACAGAGAACCCCAAGTCAATCTTGTCCTCATCTTGGGTAATAATTTTGAAATCAGGATTGGGTCGGTGTTTCTGTTCCAGTATATCATTTACAGATGCCTCAATAGCATTACCAGCTATATCGTAGGCGACAACCATCTTTGCGTCAGGGCAGTTATTCTCTATAATGGAGAAATTAGCATTACGGAGTTCAGGTAAAGGGTCTGTATTCATTTTGATTTCCCTTTTAAGCGTGGGTTTTTCTAAACCATCTGGGATAGACTTTTCCATTATAGATTAATGTGAGAAAAAAATCTACATATACATCGGTAAAAATCGTGATGAATGAGGATAGTTATAAAAACCATCTGTGGGAATAAGACTGCCTCCCTTTATATCAGCATACACATCATCAGGGTCTTTCTCTGGATAAGCACCAGCATCGTATCCCATACCGAATAATGCTTGACCTGCTGGTGGAGGTGGTGGTGGTGGGTTGCCGAAAGGGTTAAGGGCAAAAGGACTTCCGTAATCAATTGGTCTTGCTTTCTTTGCTTTCTTTTCTTTCTCTCTTTTCTCTCGCTGTTCCCTATCCATCTCTTCTATACTCTGCTGACGAACATTACCATCTCTCGTATGTCCCATCATCGCTTCTATATCGTCTGTCCCTCTGCTTGGTTCTATACCTGAAAGATAAGACCCAACTATACGAGCGAGGTCTTGCGGAATGGGTAAGTTTCTACCACGAGCGAGGTCTTGATACAATCTAAAATCATTTTCTCCTTGCTGTCTTCTTCTCTTCATACCTCGTGTTTCTACTGCTCCACCTTTTTCCAATACATTCTTGTAAAAGTTCGCTCGTTGTAGCGTCTTCTTGGCGAAACCTGATGGATTGGATATGATATGGTCGGCAAACTCACCCAAGTCTTTTACACCCAATTTCTTTTTCTGGGCGTTGAATTGCTTGGTGAATGACCCCCATTTTAACTTGTCGTAGTCAATATCGTCGCTCATTATACTATATCCACCTATTTTTTTTTGGAACTTGGGTAGGTTTTTATCTCCTTTGATGACCTGTTTCAAGGCAATCTGTTCCCTTGCCTGTTTTGGGTCTATTTCACTCGCCGTTAGGGGTGTGTCTTTTGTTATTCTTTTGGTAGGACGATATACTGGGTAATCCTTTCCGCCAATATCGTCCCATTCCTCTTTGAACCAACGAGTTAATCCATCTTGTTTCTTACTCCCTAAATATTTTCCTCCTCGTTTCTTGTATTCTCTCACTATCCAACCACTCTTATACGCCGATGGTTTCTTGAATACCTCGTCTGCCTCTGCTTTGACTTTGGAATAGAGTTGTTTATTTTTCGGTTCGGTCATTTATTAATATAGGGGGAGATAATATAAGATGTTCGTCTAATTTATTTCGCATTACTACAATCATCAGGGGTTTAATGTATCCAATCTTATCAGGGTCATCATCAGTCCCATCATCGTTCAAGAAACGAAATCCTTTGAGCGGTTTTTTCAAGAAACGGATTTCCACATTTTCTCTCTTGTAAAAATAATCGTGAAAGTATTTTGTATGTGTTGATGCTGGTAATAGAAAGACAAATGTGCCGAATGTTCTCGCAGCTTTCTCTACAAACTTGCCTATTTTACTATCAAATAAAGGGTGAATATACGCTATTTCTCCACTCCAATCGTGGTCTAATGCCGAGTTCTCTGCGGTGTAGTATTTATCTACCAGATGGTTCGCATCACTCGCACAAGCGTCCAGAGTAAAGGGAAACTCCTCTTTGAGTTGCTCCCAGATGTTCGTTGGTGTTCTTAAATATTTCATACTTTTAGAACAAGAAAAGGAAAGACAATTCTTTTGGTTTTTTCTATTCATATATTATAATGGAAGAGATTATTTCCAGTATAATATGGATTTTTAAATTACTAATTGCCGAACTAATGTGGTATTGGTTTCGTATCTGTCTTTAATCGTGTTTAATGTAATGCTTGGAGGCAGTTTCTACACTTGTTCCCATCTCCTTTGCGTCCTCTTTTAATTCCTTTGCTTGTTCGCCGTATTTCTCGGTTAGGTATATGTTTCTCAACATACTTGACCCAACTTTCTTACCAAATATGCGGTTTAATGCTCTCGTCATTTCCGTAGAGGTAGTCATCGGTTTTCCATCGTAAGTCATTAGGAACGGAACTGGGTTTCCGCTCTTTATTCCCTTTGCGTCTGGGTGAAACTTTAAATACACTTTCAGTAATTCTTTCAGGTCGTCAGGTATGTCTAATACTTGGGTCTTGTAAGTCTTTTGTGTCTTGAAATTATTAAATATCCACTTCCAGCTCTTCATATCAAGGTAATTGTATTTCTTATCATCAGGAACACTCTTAACAACGACCATATCTGTATAGTCTTTGTTGCGTCTGGGACTTTGTAGGCAATATAATCCAAGAATAACTGCGTCTAAAAGTTCCTTGTATTCTCCCTCGCTAATCTTGCGTTTCCCCTTAATCTTGGGGACTATTTCCATCAGGTTCTCACACTTGCTACTGACGGCATCTTGGGACAACCAATTCTCCTCTTGTTTCTCACTCTTGCCGTTGTTGTTTTTGAGTGATTTATTAATCGCCACTAACATATCGTAATACTTGTTATACATACGCTTATACTTGGGTTCTGGTCTGTCTTTGAGAGAGGATACAATCGCAATAATGTAAGTCCGTTTTGTGTTGTCTTTCAATCCTTCCAACTTCTCCATTATTTCTGGTTTTGCTAAAAAGTTAAGATTTTTAATATCCTTGCCGTTATTCAACTTGGTTAAGTTGAAAGTGTAAAGTTTCCGTGATGATGCGGAAATGTCTGGTTTAAACTCAAAGGGGTCAAAAGAGGAACTCATCTATATTAATCCAGCAGATTATTTTTTAGGTTCAAACTCCCTAAATAAATCCGTTTTTGGATTATAGTGTTGGGCGAAAACACAATCCCAATTCTTATCGTAGTGGATATAGATTTTCTCCCCCTCATCATTTAGTTCAATTATAGAAATGAACTTACAACTCTTTTTATCGCACATTTTATACAATAGTGTTAGATTATTTTGTTTCCCTATTATATAATGAGCGGTTCGTTTTACATTCTCAACAACAAATACAACTCCCTCCTTGCCCTTATAGCAAGTGGGGGAGGCGGTGGTGGTGGCGTGAATAACCCTATGACGAGCGACCTAAATGCTGGTGGTTTTGATATTTTTAACGCTACGGACATTAATGCTATTGATTTAAATGCCTCTGCTGACGCTACTGCGAACAGAGTAATAGGAACATCTCTGGTTCAAGGAGCAGAGATAAATGCGACTGATATTCTTTCAGCAGACAACTTTAACAAAACCTCTGCCCCCTCGTATGCTAATTTAGGAGCAATTGCCCCTCCTAACCAATATGAGGTCGCTACTATTGACGCAGCTACGGCAGAGGGCACTATATTAGGTGTGCTTCGTGGTATTGATGTAGGGTTTAAACAAACTATCTTCTTTCAAGTCATCTCCTACGGAACGAAATCCGTTATTCGCATCTTGAATAATGTAGCGGAAAGTGATACACCTATTTTTAGTGAAATATCATACGGACAAGATGCGACGAACCCAGCAAAGAACTCCATCTTATTTACTTGTTCTGCGGTTTCTGCTACTTGCGAATGTGCTTTTTACCAAAATGGAGGAGATAAAGGAACAATTGGAGCGTATGGTGCGTCTTTTGTTCCTGCTACTTTTGGTGTGGTTGCCTCTCACGCAGTCGTCTATGCTACTACTCCTATTGTAGGCAACACCTCTGGAACATCTGGTAATTTTAGGGTGAATAGCAATCTATATGCGGACGACACAGACACTAAAACCCTTCAAACAAATAACCTCGCAACTTATACTAACCCTGAAATTGCCGTTAATTCCAACTTGAACTTACAATCTCTTTCCTCTGTTAAATCAGCAGCATCAGTTCAAACAGACCAACTCACCGCTACAACTGGCGGAGGTGATATTAGGGTCTTGTCTAATACGGACTTTGGTAATAATTTATTACTCAACTCTCTTGACGATTTCATCAATATTGATGAGAATATTGACCTACAAGCAGGGCACGGCATCGTCAATCTTACTGCCCTGACTGGAACGAATGGTGGAGCAGACGCTATTGTGATGAATAGTGATGTAAATATGTCTAACAACGCAATTTCAAATGTAGATAATATCAAGACGGACAATATTTTTGAGAATACTTTGAATAATGGTATTACTATCCACAACGAAACCAGTATGAGTAATCAAAAAATCATCAATCTTGCTGTGCCTACTGCGAACAGCGACGCAGCGACTAAACAATATGTAGATACAACCGCAGGTTCAAGTGGAGTTCAAAACCCTATGACGAGCGACCTTGATGGTGGTCTTTTCAACATCACCAATACGCAGAATATCACAGGTCAAACTCTCCAAAATACAGATGGCGGTAATATGTTCTCAAAGGGCACATTCCAACACGGCGGTCTTGCTATTGGCGATTTCGGTGTGGGTGGTGATACAATTACCTTTGCTCCATCTACCTCTTTTAAAGTAAAGAACTTTGGACTTTCTACTACTTACTTTGACTACGACCAAGCAACGCAAACTCTTACGACTGAAAATGGAGCAAGACAAGAACTCGCAACAGGGTCAGTAATGGAGGTGAAAGTAGGAGCATCTATTTCTGTTGCTACTGGTGGTGTCGTTGATGCCTCTGTTGGTGGTAGTGTGCTTATCAATCAAACCGCAGCTCCACCTCTCGCAGGATTGGGTGAAATATCTCTCTTGGATATTCAAGGGATAGGACGAGATGGTCTTTTACAGGCAAATACTCTTGTCGGTGGTGCTGTTATTCCAAGTGCTTTTGGTTGTTCTGTAATGATAAATAAAAGACTTGACGCAACAATCTTGCCCTTTAATTCTGGAACATCGTGGGATAATAGTAATGATGGAACGCTCATTCTTTTTGAGGATAGTAATAGTTTAATTTACAAGGAGGGACTTCCTGCTGGTGTAGATAATAACGACAACAACCCTATTGTCTTTGATGGTTGGATTGTAGGAATTGGTGCGAATAATAGTTCTAATCTTGGCGGTTGGACTTGCTCTGGTGGTGCGACAATTGAGGTGGTTTCTGTGTCGCAAGGTTCTTTCCCCATACCAGTTATTTTAGGTTCAGCAGGAGCAGCAGGTCAAGGGTTCAGTAGTGAAAATATAATCATTCCCCAAGCAGGTTGGATAAGAGCAGACCAACCTCAATTGGGAGGTCAGGAACTCGCAATACGATTGAATATTCCACCAGGCGATACAATTGATATTCAAAATATTAAAAACGCAGCTGTGAATATGAATGTAGTCGTCTTACAACAAATCCCTATTGTTTAAATGAGTGTATGGTGTATGGTGTAGGGTCGGTTTCAATTCCATATAAGAGAAATGGGTTGGTGGTGGTTGAGATGAACTAAATGAATAAAATCATACCCTACACCTTACACCCTACACTATTCACATTATCTCATCGTATAATAATATCTCGTTATTATATGATGAACGGAGAGGACGATAGATGGAGTATGGAGGTGGAGGAACTCCTTGAAAAACTCCGTATAAATTGTGTTAATTTAAGCGAATACCACAGAAAAAGATACTATCATTTCAAAGGATATGGTAAGTATTTTAGACTGCCCTTGATTGTGTTGGCGAGTATCAACAGCACAGCATCGGTAGGATTACAACCGCTCGTAGAGCAACCTATCATCAGCGGTATAACTTGTATTATTGGAATGTTGATGGGAATTATCTCTGCTTACGAGTTGTATTTAGGCATTCAAGCAAATATGGAACTTGAACTGAAACAGAGTAAGGATTTCTACACCTTATCAATAGACCTATTTAAGACCCTTTCCTTACGAAGAGAGAACAGAGGAGAAGGCGGTAAGGATTACCTACAAAAGAAATACTCGCAATATATCAAATTAGTAGAGGCAAGTAATCTACTCAAACGACAACTCAAAATAGATACACTCACCACTATTCCAGAGGGATTTACAGATATAACACCAGCCAGTAGCGAACTCAATCTGGACGAACCGATGCCGAGAGTATATCATCAACCCAGACCCTCGTTGGAGGGAACAACGCTCTCTCTCATTCAACCAAAAGAATTAGACGACGAAATCCCAGAGGAAAATGGTGAAAAGTTGTTATAAATAGTTATTTCCATCACATCATTCCGTAAAAAATTGATTATAAAGATTGATAAACTTATATATGTAATCAACTTAAAAGAATAAGACATATATAAGTATAAGCGATGGCGAAAATGATGTTAAGAGAGCATATTAAGGAACTAAACGAGGACGAGCAGTATCAAGAGTGGAGTGATTATTGTGCTCGTGTAGATGATTGGAGTAAGTCTGGCGACGAGGAGAACGGAAAGTGCTGTATCTGTAAGGAGTTCCTCTCCAACAAGTTCGGCAACAATCCTCAACCTGTCCGCAAACGAGGAAAATGTTGTGATAAGTGTAATTACGACAAGGTTCTCCCAGAAAGAATGGGAGGATTGATTAATTTCGGCAGTTGGGAGGAGCATCTCCTATCTCAAAAGGTAATGGCGTTCGCCAACTTTCCTGCGTTGAGAGAGTGTATCCACGAGGACAAAGACCTACGCCCAGAGGCACAGACCATTTTGGACGAGTTTTACAGAGTGATAATGGATAGAGGAATGTTTCCTATCCTTACCTTTACAGAGGAAAAGACGAGTATTTCGTTCATCAACATTTACGAGGCGTGGAAAGCAGGACAATTCCCCCACCACGATTGTAAGGTGGAGATTAGATAGGATTTTAAGATTGTAATTTAATTAAAAAAAGAATATTAAAAAAAGAAAGGGCAACCTTTTTTTTACAAATCAAACAGGCGTTCAATTAACGACGCAGGAATAACAGACCGCCTTTCAGGTCTATCCGCAGCTCCGCTGTGAAAATTAATATAATACTTCTTCCTGCCTTTGTAGGAATAAGTGTGCTTAATCCATCTCCAATCTACTCCCTCTATCATCTCACGGCATTTCTCATCTCCCCACAAGGGCATATTACTCCAAATATGCGTAGGTTTTGGCGTATGATAATCGTAATTGGCGTAATAGACTAATCCCCTGAATGCTCCCATTTCCTCTATAAACTCGCAGAGAGGAGGATAATATTGTAGCAAACCACGAGGATTTTCTATAAACCACTTGGGAGGTTGGAAATACTTTAATATCTCTATTGTTCGCATTATCATCGCACCGCCCAGAGTTGCCTCCTCTTGGTTTTCGTCCTCGTGTCCCCATATTTCATCTTTGGTTCGGTATTTTCCTGCCGTAGCAAAAGACCAAGTTCGGCAATCTGGACTGCCCCAAATCACATCAAAATAATCAGGGGGAAATTGCGTATAATCCCACTCCATTATATCCTCCGTAATTGTAGCATTAAACTTGGGATTGAAATCCAAACTAACCACCTCGTATCCTCTCTGTTCGGCAACCTTGCCTACACTTTTCGTTCCACAAAAGAGTTCTAATAATCTCGGCATATAGTATTACCGCAGGTTTTATTTCTACTAAATTAGATTAATTCCATCACATCATTAAACGAAAAATTGAAAACAAAATATACTTTACTTATATAAGCATTTAAAGAGAATTAGTTTATATAAGTATATACGATGAGTGAAATCGCAACCAACACCGAGCACCAAGAACCAATCCAAGAGAAGACGCTGAATGCTGTGAAAGCAAACGCCTCTAATCTACGATGGGAACGAGAACATTACCGACAAAAACAAGACAAGTTGTTCGCCATCATCATTCGCACGGCAGGTGAAGATGGAATTAGAGAAGCGTATAAGGAGGTGTCGGCAGATGTCGTCTTTCCTTACTACGCACTCAAAGGCGTATGGACTACCAAGAAAGGCAAAACCAGCTCTGCTTGGTTGTCTGCGTATGGTAAGTATGCTGGAAAAGTGTATGACGATGATAGGAAACCTCCCATCTTGAAAGGGTATAAAAGATATGGTGATTTCAAACCTGATGACCTCTTGTGGGACACAGAAAACAAAAAGTTCAAAATCATCAATCACACCACAGAAAACATCTCCTATCAAGGGGAGGATATTGAGGTAGAATTAGCATATTAGATTATTTCCCTCCAATTTTCCAAAGCGTATGTGAGCGTGTTCTAAAATTACCAATACTACAACAAAAATAATAAAAATCAGTAGAAAAAGTCCAACTAACGGACTTTTTTTTTGGGCGTGTGCCTAACCATTCATCTCGTAATATATATGGTTCTAACATATATTACGATGATATTTTTTCTCTAACCAACATTATTCCAAATACTCGTAAGCATTTTTTCAATTCACTCAAACTATAACGGCGGAAATCAGGCGGAGTTTCCCTACCTATTTTTTGATAATAAGCATCTAAAAATGGGTATATATCCTCTTTCTTTAATTTAGACATCAACTCTTTATCCATATAGTTAGATTAGATTATTTCGCCTTTTGGTTAAACGCTTTTTGTAAATCTGTGAGGTTCTCAAATAAATCCGTTGAATTACCCCAGAGGAGAGAAGCAGAGAAAAGAGAGGCAGAAGGTATTAGATTATTTATTAAGCGGTTTTCGGTCTTATTTCCTAAATGTCTTGCTAAATAATTCTCCCTTTTTTTCTTATCTTGATGGTCTATATATGTTTCACCAGTATCCAATCCAAAATGGTATGTTTTTTTCTTACCACTTTCCTCTATAACTATTTTGAACCTCTTGTGAGGTCGTTTAGAACAAACTAACTCCAATATTTCAATCGGCATTCTTATTATAATATAGGATTATATTATAGTATGAAAAAAAAAACGCTGGAAATGATTAACGACGAAACTGCCGATTTAATAGATGTTTTTTCCCTCAAAGGTAAAGTTCGTCTTATCGGCAGTCAATCATTACGAGCAATCCAGTATGGTAGTGATTACGATATACAGACTGACTTGAAAAACACCACAGCAGAACAAGTCGCAAAACGCCTCCAAAAAGCATACGAGGAGGCAAAAAAGAACCCTGACTACTGGATTACCGATTTTAAAGCAGGGTGGGACGACCGCTTGATATATCGTGGCGATTATTCCAAAGATAGTATTGATGAATACTTGGAAAAGCACAAAGACCTCATTCCCAAGAGCAGAGCAAACAAGATAAGAAAGGCAACAGGCGAGGAGGAAATCAAACTGGTAAGGGACTTGTTTATTTTGCGATGGAAACCTGCCGACATCAAGCGAGGTTGGGTCAAAATGATTGACGGAAAAAAGAAATGGTTGAAAGATGCGGTGCTTGATAAAACCACCCTGAAAATAGACCTTTTGGGAAAAGTAGGCAACCAATTCGTAGAGGTGAGTGAGAATTATTCGCTTACCACCAGAGATGGTAAGAACAACAAGGTCAAACAATCCTCACAGGAAATAGAGGAGGATTTTGAGGACGAGATTACCTATTACGCAAGGAAAGATAGTTTCAAGGCACTCAAACGCCTATTCTCACTCTTACAGCACGACGGCAAGGAAAAGCACAAAAAGGCATTAGACCAGCTTGTAGATTTCTTTAATTCCCAAGTAGGATATTTAAACAAAATCAGGAACGAACTGAAAATCTTGGAGCAAATCCTAACACAGGATTTTAGGAAAGTTGAGTGGGAAGATGTGGAAGAAAATCTACAATTTATTAAAGAGCAAATCAGTAATATCTACCAAATACCACTTAATTCTTCTGTGTTTAGCGATATAGACGATATGACCGAAAAAGACGCATTAGTGCGTGTTGCCGACCTAATTGACTATTTCACAAAAGTCATCAACGAGCATTCCAAATCCTTTTTGGAGAAGATGCTTTGATTATAATATCTCGGTAATGTATAATAATGAACTTTGAAGACAAAGGCAGATTTCTCGCATTTTTGAAAGATGACGACATCAAAGACCGAAAGAAATGGCGTAAGTTATACTTGACCTCCAACCCAAGTGAGGTAATGGGAGGAGCGTTCCGTGATGTGAAACTGAAAGACAAACCAAAACTCCATTTCCAACCTGCTCCTGATAAGGATATTGAGCGTTCAATTACTTATATAACTGGGGCAAGTGGGTCAGGCAAATCATATTGGACGAGAATGTATGTGGAGGAATACAAGAAAATATATCCCAAGCGAGAGGTATATCTCATCTCCTCCATTAGTGATGATAGTTCTATTGATAAAATAAAAGGACTACATCGTATCAAGATGGATAAGTTGCTTACAGAGGACATTTCGGCAAAAGATTTTCAAAATGCTTGTGTGATTTTTGACGATACTGACTGCTTGACGGATAAGAGATTGAGGTTAAAAGTTCAAGAGATACTGAACTCCGTCTTGGAAACTGGTCGCCATTTTAATTGCGAGGTTATTTATACCAGTCATCTTGCGACAGACGGACACCAGACCAAGCGTATTTTGAATGAATGTAAATCAGTCGTGATTTTCCCTTCTGGTCTTGGAGGGCGTAGCATTAAATATCTCCTTGATAATTACTTTGGATTGGATAGGGAGCAGATTAAAAGAATTAAAAAATTAAATAGTAGATGGGTTCAAATAAATAAAGGTTTTCCTATGAGTGTAGTGAGCGACCGAGAGGCGTATGTGTTGAACGACCCAGACGAGGACAGCGTTTAATTCCATCACATCATTTAAAAAAAAGTTGAAGTGTTTTTAGTTTATATATATATAAGTATAAACTAAAATGAATATGGATTTAATGATGACTGAAATGATGTTGAGAGAATATCAATATGTAGTAGTAGAGGGCGACCCTGAATACGACCCAGTAAATCAGGAAAATAACTATTACTGGGATTGTATTGAGTGTAAGATAGACAAGAATTATTCTCACTACACAGGAACGAGTTGTGAGGTATGTAATGAATGCTACAAAAGAGAACAGGACGAGAGAAACAAGGGCAAGAGAGATGAAATCAAAAAACAACTAAAAAGATTGCCGAAAAGGAATGGGAGTTTCCATATTATCAGGATTAGGTATGAGAAAGATGGAGCAGAGAGAAATGAGAAATATCTTTACAAATATACTAACGGCAGATGGAGGCAAGTATGTTGGGGATAGATACTACTTATAGAAATATGGTGGGAGTGTAGGGTGGAGTGTATGGTGTATGGTGTAGGGTGCGTTTCAACTCAATATAGAAAAAATGCCTTTGCTTTGCTGTTTTCATTTCCATCAATATACAATATACCCTACACACCCTACACACCCTACACTAATCATACATCGTCTTAATAAAAAATAGAGGATAATAGATATTCGCACCTATTATCATCTCAAATATTATCATTATTTTTTAGTTTTAAATTATCGTCTGTGTAAGGTAAGAGTGTAAGGTTCAATTCTCCCCAACTACCCTACACTTTTTCTGCCTTTTTCTTGATTACAAGTTTCTTTTTCTTTTTTGGTTCAGGAACACTCTCTACAACATTCAAGGCAACATTCTCGGCAATCTCGTCCTCATTCTCGTCCTCATCTACATCAGGCATTCCAATCCCAATCTCCACCTCCTCATCACTCAACATCTCACCATTATCATCAAACTTGGGTTGCGGATACTGGGTGCTTGGGTTCGCCACCTGCTCCAAATCAATCATACAACCAATATTGTAATGTTTTCGCAGATTTTCAAGATGGAACTTGGTTCTTGAACCCTTGTTGGAGCGTTGCCCTTTGGTGATACACCCTTTCGGTAAGTTGAGAGCACAGGTCAATTTCTTAATCAAATCACCAGTCCCATTCA
>Ga0233415_10000222_pt1 | contig 28180 bp, 42 predicted proteins | sample Na_anoxic_12_MG_FD_188631 | JGI IMG/M metagenome (GOLD analysis project Ga0233415, IMG submission 188631) | Seawater microbial communities from Saanich Inlet, British Columbia, Canada - Na_anoxic_12_MG | ecosystem: Environmental > Aquatic > Marine > Inlet | place: Canada: British Columbia...
AAATCCACGATTGCAATGGTCACATTGATAAGGTCTATCTTTTTCTTCAACATGTTTTGCGTTTATGTGATTAACAAGTTGAATTCGTGTATTTGTTGTCTCATAATCACAATGAGGGCAACAATGTTTAACTTTTTTTGTGCGTCGGTTTGTTCTGTAGTATTTAGTGCTTGCATTTACCATAGGAGTTGTTATATATTAGTAATAACCAACCAATTTATAGATTCAATTTTTCTATCAATACATATTAGATGAATGAAACATTATTGTATTCTATTATTTTATAGTGAAGAAAAAAATCATAAAGTCGAATTCTGCTCGAAGTCAACCGCTATTTAAATAATTTAATTAAAAAATTGAAATCTTTTTTCTGGTTAATAGTATAGGTATTCAAACTCCCATCTTCTGAACTCCGATTCAAACTTATACATAATGTCAAACTCTTCTACTACTACTTCTCGTGTTACTAAACAGCTCACTGTTGCTGAAATTGCTGAAATGTCCGGCGATGCTTCAAAAGGCGTCAGCTTGTGCATCCCTCGCGTATTCGCCAATATCTCTTGGTATCGCATCAAGCAAGTCTTCATTGCTCTTAACTGGGGCTTTATCGATCGTGTCGATGTGATTCCCAGCGGTGGAACCAAGCGTGCTTTTGTGCATTTCGCTCCTGGTAAGTTCACAGCAACTAAGGTTTTGGAGGCACTTTGCGAGGGCAAACAGGTCAAGATTGTCTACGACGAACCTTGGTACTGGCAGATTTCCCTCTCTCGCTCAGCAAAGCCAGCTGAGGCTCCGGAACGCAAGCAGAAACCTAAGGTTGAAATTGCTGCAGTATTGGGCTCAGGTAACCAGAAGCGTCATCGTTCCGGTCGCAAACTGACTATTGACCTAAGCGAAGTCGCACCTGTTTCCCCTGGTAATGATCCAATTTCCGCTCGACAACAAGAGCACAAGAGAGTTCTCGCCAAGAGTTCTTGCGAAAAATTTGAGGAAGGCGAAGTTGCCGAGTAGATGCTTCTTATAGCCTGATTAGAGGCATTTAATATCTTATCAAAGGCCGCTTACAGCAATTAACCAACTAATGAAACATAATGCGGCCTGTAAAAACCTGTGAGAAAACACAGATGAAAATAAATCACCCAACATTGTAGCTCAATTGGTAGAGCGTCGGACTCATGACCCGGAGGTAGCTGGATCGAAGCCAGTCAATGTTAATGGTCCTTAGCAAGATATGAAAACTGCTACGTCCTGAATAAGACGAAAACTTTAGTCCTAAACACGACTTACAAACTGTTTTTTTCTATACTTTATTATATGGATTTGAAAACTGGCGATCTATTACTTTTTAATGATCATAGTGGAGGTTTATTTGGAGGTTTTACATCAATGATTAAATGGGGTACACATAGTAATTATTCCCATATTGCAATGGTATTGAAAGACCCCTCTTTTATTCATCCATGTTTAAAAGGTACTTTTGTATGGGAATCTAGTTGGGAAGGTAAACCCGATCCACAAGACGGCAAAGTTAAATTGGGTGTTCAAATAACACCATTAAAAGAAATCATAGATGCTTATGGAGGAAAAGGTATATTTGTGCGCAAAATAGAATGTGATAATTCTTTCTTCTCTCCAGAAAAGCTTGAAGAAGTTCATAAAATCGTATATAATAAACCGTATGATATTGTTCCGACAGATTGGGTGGGGGCTTTATTTAGAAAGGATGCTAAACCGCAAAAAACAGATAGATTCTGGTGTAGTGCTTTAGTAGGTTATATTTATACAAAATGTGGTTTGTTAGATGAGAAAACTGACTGGAGTATCTTGCGCCCTAGTGATTTTTCATTAGCAGGAGAGCGTCTTTCTTTTACTGATAATGTTAAATTAGATAATTCAGAGTCGAAATTAATGATTTAAAATTAATATCAAATTATGATATATGGTATTAATTTATAAGGATAAACAAGTATCAATAACAAAAAGGAGCAAAAAAGAGTTTATGATTCATATTAAAGATTGGGACGGGAAATACAAGAAATTTTGGGTCAACTTCCCCCTCTCACTATTGAAACTCACGAAGAAAAAAACTGAGAGTAATATGAAAGAATATACCATAAGAGCTGATAAAATGGAAATGCTAGATGATTTTTTAAAGAGACACAAACATATGTCTTATAATGATTGTTTGGCATTGTTGTATGATATCGGAAATCAAATACAATCTTTAGAAATGTTTAATGTTGGTATACCCTTTTTAAAGTTGAGTGATATTCTGGTAGTGAATTCGAAACATTTTTTTATTGTCAATACTGTAAGAATTTTACCTATATCCAACAAAACGATAACAATTAATACTCCATACAAAAGGACAGCCTTTTTCTCTCCAGAATTACAAAATCTTACTGGTATCCCATCTACTGTAAATTGGAAATCAGCCTACTATAGTTTGGCTAGTTTGGTGGTTTATTGTTTAACTCACGAACATATTTTGGGTAGTAAGATATCTCCTGGAGAGATTTTAGATAAATTATATGCAACAAAATTGTATTGGGCACTAATGCGATGTCTGGAATCTGAACCTCGGGATAGATATTATTTGATTATTTAATTTCTGCGAGTAGTGTATAGATGTCATTGGCAACATTAGCAAGAAAAACAAGAACAAAAAAGCGAATGAATACTCGAGGCAAATTTATTTTAAATATGACTGGTCGTGGTAATGTTTTGGGTATGAATGCCAAAATGAGCCGAGGCAATTGCAAAGGCTTAACTAAATGTGCTGGTAAAAGAGCTGCGTGTTGTGTTGGTGTTGGACCCCCAAATAATTGTCATAAAGATTTAGTTCCGACGACGCAGCCTGATATGACAATGGTAGCGACGTATAACACCCCCGAGGGCACTTATGGATATGAAGGTGAATGGAATACTGGTAGTCTCATACCAACAAATAATATATTAAATATAAACACAACTGCATCGTCCCAAGCCGATAGGGGGACGTTGGTATTTGATGAGGATTTTGGGACTGGGACCAACGGCGGCTTGATCTATAATGTGGGAAGTGCAGGTGGACCAGTAGCAACTTTTAACACCATTACCTTTGTGGCAGATAACGGTACATCTATTAGTTACGGTAGTGGGACTGTGACCGGGACAAGAAAAACATGGTTGAATTCATCTGCACAGAACAATTTTTGGAGTCCTCTTCAAAACGGTACCACCATACAAATATTTATTGATAATACAAATCCAAATTTTGGCGCACCTTATTTTATGTATTCTTGTTGTTGTAGATTTCCACACGGAGGAAAACCAGCGCCACAAATGGGTTATGGTGTGTATTTAAATCGCAAATCGAAAGGTGCTTATCATCCAGGAGGAGGAAAACAATGTAAGACTCTTCCAGGTTGCGAAAGAGCAAAAATCGTCTGGAAACAGGGTTCTAACCTAGATGCAAGTGTTGTTAGCACTAATAAAAAAGATAATGTATTGGCTTGTAATAGTGATGTATATACATCATCCACCGATTGTAATGATAAATGTTGTTGTGATTGTAAAAATATCTGTGGTTGTCGAGCGACTGATTTACTTCGTTATACAAGAATTAATAAGTCGTTTGGATGTCAAACTACAAAAGCTGTTCGTATGGGTCGTTCAGCTAGTGAGCAAATTGCTCGCAGGAGAGCCGCTGTGGATTGTATTAAGCCTACGCATAGAACTATTCATCTTTCAGCAGGTCAATCCACGCTATCATTTGATGGTTGTTGTGGAAACCAATGTTTAATTCCAGGGCAGCAATATACTTTTGTTTTTACAATAGTATACACGGGAACATTAACTCTTTCCATCGAATGGTGTACTGGTTTAACACGTGTCTTAGCAGATAAAAATTGGACTATTGGAGAGACATTTACAACATCTTTAACTGTGCCTCAATTTGCTTCCCTTCCCTGTCATCCAGCTACTGTTGCAACTATTAAAACATCGAATGGAGCACAGGTCGGCTTAGGCTACTGCAAACAAGCATACAAAAGACCTCAGATGTTAGGGTCTTGTTCCGGCAGATAAAATTGATTATAAACCTATTAAAGTTAAATAGCATTATAATCCCATAATGTCTAAGTACGTATTGAAACTACGAATTGTTAGCCCGGATGATCGTTTGAATGATCTGTATAAGGAAGCTGTGAATAAAATGAATACTGAGGAGTATCTGACAAATCCACATAAGGATTCGGGGTTTGATGTATTTACCCCAAATGAAAATCTTAAAATTGGACCAGGTGGCACGAAACTTGTAGATATGAAGATTCAATGTGCCGCTTATAAGATTGTATGTAATGACAATACTTGTGTTAAGGTACCAACCGCATTCTTTATGTATCCCAGATCATCGATTTATAGGTCGTCAGTCAGACTCGCAAATAACACGGGTATTATTGATAGTGGATATAGGGGGAATTTAATGGGAGCATTTGATAATATTTCGAGAATTGGTACAACTTTTAATGGTGGAGAGTGGTATCAAGAACAGAATGCTTATGGTAGACTATTGCAGATTTGCATGCCGGATCTGTCTCCTTTTAAGGTAGAGATTGTGACGGATCTTGACGATACGACTCGTGGTGCAGGAGGACTAGGATCTACCGGTTTCTAAATGATCTTCTATAAATTCATTGCATTTGGTATTAAATTCTTCTTTTTTTTCTTCTTTAGCATTGATTTGTTTTTTACAGTGAGGACATAGATATACTATGAATTTATATGTAAATTTGCCTTTAGTTACAGTTTTATATGTTATTATTCTACTAGTAATTGTTTCACATTCCCAGCAACCTTGCAACCAGCCGTGTCTTGGGAGATGTGTATCACTATACAGATATACTTCTCGAATTATCTTCATACATAAACACATTATTTCTAAAATGCCAATATTACATTTCTGATGCGAATTTTATACTTTCGTTTTAATGCGGTATAAATACCACGGTTCCTTTTTCTTAGTGCTTTTTTTTTAGCGTTTTCTTCAATGATTAGTTTTAATGGAGGACTTGCTTGTTTTTTAGAGCGTAATAGCATTTAGCTGTATAATATTAAGTTTTGTTTAATATTATATTTGTTATAATTAACGACGACTTTTGCGACCTCCTCTGCGAGTTTTGCGGCCTCCTCTGCGTCTTTTCCGACCTCCTTTGCCTAATGCAAGTCTTCCTACTTCAATTGGTGCGGCAACTGCACCTAAAACAACATCACTCAGACCCCAAGGACGTTTTTTCTTCTTACCGTTGGCTCCACCTCTGCGGTGTTTTCTTCCTCCTTTCTTTGCAGTTTTGACAACTCCGTATACACCAGGATTGCGCAATTGTCTAACCGCTTTACTCATGAATCCACCACTTAAACCTGGGAATTTGCGCGGTTTAAGAACTTGTTTTCCAACAGCTCTTAATGCTGCCAATGGGTATCTATCAATACCACGAGCAACTCTTCTGGTAACTCTGTTAATATCACGGATACCTTTTTTGACTGGACCAGGGATAACTGAACTCATACGACGTTTTCTTTTACGGCCTCCTTTTCTTGTTCTTGGCATTATATAATAACTAAATACTTTATTTTACGCACTTGCTAAATAAAAGTATTTGAATTTTTGCACCTTCCGGTAATCGAAACCGGGGCTCCTCCTTGGAAGGGAGAAATGTTACCACTACACCAAAGGTGCTTCTCCGACTTAAATAGAAAATTTCTTTTTTCAATAAGATCTCCGGCGAGGGTGAGTTGAACACCCGACCAATCGATCTACAGTCGATCGCTCTACCAACTGAGCTATCACCGGTGGTAATTTTATACTCTTTCGAGAGAATTTTATTCTTATTAATTTACACTAACGCTTCGCTGCTCTCACCGCTCTCACTGCTCTCACCGCTCTCACCGCTCTCACCGCTCTCACTGCTCTCGCTGCTCCGCTCTCGCTTCTTCTCTGCTGCCGCCAAAAGGTCTCAGTCTTTCCTGTTTGTCATCTGTCTCTCCAGAAGTCCTTCTGTCTTTCCAGAATGTCACCAAATCGTAAGTGTCTCGAGCGCTCCACTTCTTTTTTTGGTTTTATAATATTATAAATTATTGCTGTGTTTTGGCGTTTACTATTACTGGAATCGTTTTTTTTTTATGGAAAAAAGGTATGTCGCTGTATGATTCACACAAACAGATATAAGGGTTTGTCTTTAAGTTATCTCGGAAAGCTTTAAATATAATATAATTTAAAAATACAATTACTTAATTAAATTATATGGCAGCAAACATATTGGATAGTCCTCCGCCAGAGCAAGATATAGATAAATGTATAATATGCTTAGAGAATCTATCTGCAGAACCAGAATATTGTTTACCAGAGTGTTCACATAAATTTCACCAAAATTGTATTATGCACTGGTTTAGAGGAGGTAATTGCAAATGTCCGTTATGTAACAATTTAGGAATCAATGATAAAATGGATCAGGTTAGTGGTCGTCGTTGGGGTTGGTGGAGAGGTGGTAAATATAGATATAAAATGATTAGACAATATTCGAGAAAGAAAGAAGCCCCTGCAAAACTCAAAAAAGAAATAGCTAAATTAAAAAAACTAGAAAAGAAGAAAAGTGAATTGAGTAAGAGCATTAAAGACTTTAAAAGTAAAACGGGTGTTTGGAAGGATTTACATAAACAATATGGTAAACTTCGTCGGGATAGATGGCGACTTGATAGTAATATACGCAGAAGAAAAATGGCAATTGCCAATTTTAATATTGTGCCTATTATTATTGCTAAAAAGGTTAATATCCCTTAAACTACTAGGCCATCATTGCGAACTGAGACAGAACCATTTGCTATGGCGGCAATGATTGCATCAAAATTCATACCTTCCTGTGCGCGAATCATAGCAAAATGTTCACTTAAATCGTCTATATCTACCAATGGTGGCATATCATCCTCATCTTCCAAGGGGGGCATATCATCTAGGTCATAATCTTCTAAATCTACTAGTTTCTCGCAAAATACACCCCTGCACAAGGGGCAATGGCTTAAAGGTCGTGATGACTTAACCGAACGTCCAAAACACGACCAACAAATGTGATGACCGCATTGTTCGGATTTAACCAAATTGTCAGTGGGGAAATCCTCTTGACAAATTGGACATGTCATTTCTTGCTTTTTATTACAACACGCGCAGTTTTCGAAACCAGTTTTGTTTTTGATGTCAAAACAAGTTGCACACATTCCGGAGCAATCGTGATGAATACATTTTTTTATTTCTGGTTCAAAAGCACCACATTCTGTGCAAAATTTATCCTTATATTCTGGATTGTCTTTTAACCAATCGGCTCTTTGGTCAGATGATAACGTCAACATCAATGATTCAATTAATTTATTAGTAGGATTTGATGTTTCAGACATTTCATCTTCTTGTGGATGAGGTATAGAATCACAAATGAGATGTCTATAACGCATCCATAAAGTCGCGCTTAAGTCGTCCAACTCAATCCATTCATACGTATTATACCTGTGGACACAAACAAGGGGTTTGTTACGATTGTCAACAAATTTAATAGTACCTTCATTCTCTGGTCCACTACCCCATGAAGAATTAGTTGAGGTAAGACGTGATGTCATAGTAAAGTATGTTTGTTTGTATTAATTTACTATCCTTTTTCTAATTCAATTTAATTAGGTCCCAAATCTTCAATTGTTCGGGTTTTCCAAGATGAGATTGATGAAATTTTAATTTCTTTATTATGAACATTCGTTAATTCTACTTTTGAACCATTGAACATTTTTTTTGTTATTATCCACTCGTTTATATATTTTTTAAAGTCTCCCCTTCCATCATCAAATGTATGTATAGTTACGATTTCGCTCATTGGTATATAGTTACAAGTATAGCTAAATATTTAATACATTTCAATTTTATAAATATTTTATTTAGTTAATGTATAATGACAGATACTTCACAATTAGCAGTTTCGCTTTTCAAGTTGAATGAAAAAATAGGTGATATGGAAATTAATGCACAAACAATTATTACTGTTACTAAATTTTCTATGGAAGTTGTCGAAGCAACAAAATTAAAAGGTGCCGCACAAAAAGAATTGGCCATTAGTCTTGTCAGACAAGTAATAGTAGAAGCCCCTATTTCCGATGAAAAAGAAAAACTGTTACTAGATATGATTGATCAAGGTATATTGGCAAATACTATCGAGTTAGTGGTAGCTGCTAGTAAGGGAAATTTAGATATCAATGCAGTTGTTGCAGTGGCTTCTGGATGTTGCAAACTTTTTTAAACATTTGAAAAAAAATTAAAGAGAATATAAGAATAATAATATATGAAGTTTATTATTATTCGACACGGAGAACGGTTTGACTCAACTTTGTATTTTACACCTTTAACAGCCAATGGTTTAAAGCAAGCAGACAATCTCGCTGGTATATTAAAAGCACACAAAATTGATATTATTTATTCATCTCCTTTTTTAAGAACTCTACAAACAATATATCCTTACTGTATTGAAAATAATAAGAAAGTGAACATAGAGAATACATTTTATGAATGTCTCAATAGTAATGAATTTAATTACCATAATTATAGACATGGCTACAAAGAACTAGAGAATGCTTATCCCCATCTTGTTTCGATAATTGATGGAAATTATGGAAGTAAATTATTTGTTTCTAATATTAGTTATATAGAAGATTATAAACAAGTAAAAAATCGCGTATTTCCTTTTATTTACAATCTATGTCAAAAGCATAAAAATAATGACACTGTAATTCTAATTGTAACTCACGCAACAATAGTTAATACAATTAGAAAATTTTTCGATTCAGATGTTCATTTTGGAGAGAATGTGGAAGAAGCAAAGCCGTTTATAATTGATGTTCCGGAAAATTTTAATGGGCCCGCTGGATGTTTTTAAAAGCCACTAATTCATTACCAAATGCATAAATGACTTGATCATCTAGTTCTGTATCCGAAATATCGATATTAGATTCGATGCATCTCTTGTGTATATTCTCTCTAGCTTTTAAAAGCTTCTTAATATATCGTTCTACTTGAATAGTTTGAAATTTAAATCTATTACAAGAGCAAAGAATAAGCTTTTTATTTGGATTCTGACCCATTTGGACGCATAAGTCTTCGAGGGATATTTTTAATTGTTCTTCGCCTATAAGCTTGTTTGTCGCTGCAATAACATCGAAATTATTTGCCAAGCAAGCTTCTCGTATTCTTATGTCAGAAACTTCCATATAACCACCATCTTTTACCTGTTGGGAAATTCGTTTTAAGCAGCAAGCAGAAGATAAACTCATTTTTAATGTTTTCTTATTTTACAGAAACATTAAAATTATTCAATTTATTCAGATACTGCAAACTGAATTGTCCATAACTGCGCGGTTCTATTGTATTTATCCCTGTCTTTTTTATACATTCTGGCTATATCTGGTACTAGAGGATCATCTGGATTGGGATCACATAATAAAGAACAAATTGATAGTAATACCTTGGAAATTGTTAGGGCCGGACTCCACGCTTCTTTTAAAATATCCAAACAAATTCCGCCTGAAGAATTAATATTGGGATGAAAGATTTTGGTTTCAAATGTCACCTTGGGTGGTTTAAAAGGATAGTCTCCTGGGAATTTAATGTTCATTATAAAAATACCGCCTTCGTATGGCGAATCTTGCGGACCCATTAATGTTGCCTGCCAGTGAAAAATATCATCCTCCACAGGCCCGGCGGAACAATTTGCTGGTGGATCGGCCGTTAAGTTCTCTAATTCTTTAGCTATACGTTGTGCAGTTGACATCTATCTTAACATAATATAACCCCTTATCTCTAAGTCCCATTTCGACAATAAAAATGGGAGGAGGGAGGCTTTTTTATTTGTTTTTGTTTTTTTACTTTTTATTTGTTTTTGTTTTTTTACTTTTTATTTGTTTTTGTTTTTTTTGCTTTTTATTGGCTTACCTTTTAAAGGTAAATAGCTTCTATTATTGACCCATCGCTATGATAGTGGTCTTGTTATGTACAATTGACAGAGGAATTTGTCTATAGGCCGGCAAGTTCTTCTTCGAGCTCTGCGATTGAGGTTTCAATATCATCAATATCTCCAACGTCAGCCCAGCCGCCAGAGCTTTTTTGAGTCTCTTCTTGAAGCTCAGCATTAAGCTCGGCTAACTCTGCGACGATTTCAGCTTTGCGAGGAAGATTTGCACTCTTTTTCACCTCAACGCCAGTAGAAGCTGGTTTCGTTGCTGGTTTCGTCGCTGGTGCTGTTTGACTACTAAATTTGGTAGTCCAAGCTCCCTGAGGAGCTCTAGCAACGGCTGTACTTGGTCCTCGGGTGTAAGACATTTCGACCTCTTCTTCATCATCGCTACTGTCAAGTGCAGCAAAGGCGCTTTGAGAAGTGAATATGGTGCACGGTGTGTGCGGCAGGACCTTGGATTGCATCTTGGCTGCGACAATTGCTTCATCAAGTTGCTTGGAAACAGCGACTGGCATCCAGTTTCCTAATTCGAAATTCTGCCGGCGGTTGGCAGTACGTCTTTTGGTGTTACGCGCCTTGTCACATTTGCGTTCCTCGAGGACAGGACAGTGGCTCTTAAAGTGACCGTTTTCGTGACAGTAGCGACATTCAGTCGCGAGGAGGGTTGGACAGATAACTTTGCCGTTAGGACCCGGGCGGTCTTTCAGAAAGTGACAAGTGTACTCTTGTTCAGACTTGCCAGCATCAAAGCAGACTTTGCAGAAAGTCTTTTTTTGAGGGCGACAATTGCCTCCTTGACGACGATTGCCTCCTTGCTGGCGGCGGTTGGAACGACTGGTTGATACAGTGAATGTAAGAGAAGCCATGATAAGATTAGACTAGGCGTGTAAGCTTAAACGAGTTTGTTGCGAATTTGTTTGCAGTTGAATTTGTCTGTGGGAATATCTATCACAACAGGCAGAAAAAACTTTTCAATTTTTTTATTACTTTTTTTTTAGTAAGCCATTTCTGGGTTATTAAAAAAACAGATTTTATATCACAACAGATGATTATGATAATAACTTATTAGATATTTATACAATTATACAACAAGGACACTGTTTCTTTGATTTTATTTTTATTATTCCGTCTGTATCTTCATACAGTCATGCAGAGGAATAATTGTGTGGGAGCGTCACATACAATTTACGCGCTCTTTTTCCAGCAATACGTTCGATATCACCGATGTGTGGTGCATATCCAGATTCAAACAGTTCTAAAAATGCCGCAGTGTAAAGTTTTTCCCGTCTTTCTGGTGCTGTAAGAGTGAACAGTTCTTGTTTGCCCGAGGCAAATCTCTCCACGAGAGCGAAAAAATTTGCTTTGAGGGATGTTTGAAATTTATCTTTCTCTTTTTGCCATCTACTTTCATAATGCTCTTGTAGATTACCCCAGGTAGGTATGGATTTATCAACATATGTACCGGTTTCTGCACCTTGTAGCAAACCAATCTTTTCTGTTACTTGAGCTTCATTTGCGTATTCCATTATACTTTATAGAAAGGTTTTATTTTTAAACGGAATAAATTGAAATATAATTAAATACTTAATTAATTTTAATAAACACTAAAATGTCTAAAGAAATTTATGATCCTATTCATGATTTTATTCAAGTAACTCCGTTAATGAAGCAGATTATAGATACGCCTGAATTTCAACGACTTCGAGAATTGAAACAGCTGGGAGCTACTTATTTTGTATTCCCAAGTGCAACACACAGCAGATTTGCACATTCATTGGGAGTTTCACATCTAGCGGGTAAATTAATGGAAACCCTACAAAAAAATCAAGAAAAACTCCAAATCTCAGAAAGAGATATTGAATTAACTCGTATAGCAGCCCTTGTTCATGATATAGGGCACGGACCGTTTTCACACCTGTATGATGATCATATCCGGTCGTGTGACGAAGATGATCACGAAGTGAGAGGATGTAAGACTTTTAAAAAAATGGTTACAAAATATCAACTTCCTCTAGAACCGGCAGAAGTAGATAAAATAATTCTAATGATTAATCCAAATGATACAGTGAAAAATATGTGGTCTTATCAAGTTGTAGCTAATAAAATGTGTCAAATTGATGTTGACAAATTGGATTATATTCGACGAGACTGTTATCACCTTGGGATTAAAATGAGTTGTAGATTCTCGCGTTTAATTACCTCCGCTAGGGTAATAACAACATCTGAAGGCTACGAAGTTCTTGGATGGCCTAAAAAACTGGAATTTAATATATTTAACTTGTTTGCTGCACGATATCGCTTACATAAACAAGTATATAATCATCATGCAATAAAAGCCCACGAATTCATCATTGTACGAATTTTGACTAAGATTAAAAATTCTTTAAAATCTAAGACTTGGAAATTGACAGATGCATCCATAATGTGTGGTTTACATCATCAATTTTCAGACTTGTATGAAAAATTACAAACCAGACAAATTGCTAAATTAGTGGGGGAAATCGTTGTTAAATTGCCCCATCAATCCTATAGACCAGAAGATCCAAACCCACGGACTATACTTGATCAAACAATTCAAGTCACAAAAATTGGCTTTGCTGGGGGCAATGAAAATCCCTTGAATCAAGTTTATTATTATACAAAAGATGAACAAAATATAGGTCGTAGAATATCGCCTCAAAATAATAGCTTTTGCGTACCTGCACAACATCAAGAATTGATTGTTAGAATGTATTCAAATACAGGTACAGTGGCCGAGTTGCATAAAAAAAGTTGGACAGAAATTAAACAGAATTGGCTTGGTAAATCGACTAATTAAATGGTTTCTAAAAATACTTATAATTAACTTAAATAATTTTTATTAATTATAGGTATGGAGGAGGAAAAAAAATGTTGTAGACCGAAATTCGTAAGAGTGGCGTGGTTTAATAGAGATAATAAGGAACATAACTATGGGACATGGCAATCGATGGCGATGACAACTCCGGAAGAGTATAGTAAATTAAAGGGATGGATCGCAAAACAAAATAAAAAGTATCCTAGAACCAAATATTGGATAGATATCAAAGAAACAGAAGAGTCATTATCTAAAAATAGTGAAGTATATGAGTTGGTGCCTATTGTAAAATCAGATTCAGCATATACTGAATGGTTAGCCCTTTAGAAGTCAAATCGATCACCATATAATAAACCTTGTATCATTAGTATAAGTAATAGACCATTGGTAATTAATAAAAAAGGATTTTTATTTGTTAGTTGAAGTGGTGCTAAAAATACTAAAAAAACAAAACAAATAAACCAATGATGTATATGAATATCATTAATGAAAATACTTCCATTTCTAACATATGGGTACCAATTAAAAGCTAATGTGGGTGGTGTTCCAGTTTGATTTCTGAAATTTACATTTATAAATATAATAGCTATTAATGCACCTATTATATTCCAATTATTTAAAGGTCTCATTGATGTATAAACCTAAGAAATTAATGTTTGCGTTTTTTGCGTGTTCTGCGTTTACCACCTTTAAACCCTGACGGAATTTTAATCACAGGTACTTTATATGATCTAAAGCACATAGATGCCAAAACTGTTCCATGTTTCTTCTTAACATCCATTTCTGACCATATCCAGTGATAGCCTGGATGATATTTATATCCTTTACTTGTTTTAATATCTGTTCCATATTTTGGGTTTATAGGGTTACCATATCCACGGCGTTCAATCATTCCGTTAATTGATTCCAATAAACTTTGTTTTGCTTGATCTTCCGTACCTTCGCCTGAATATTCACAAGCGAATCCACCCAAATATTTTCCTTTGGGGTTGTGTACCGATGTAATCATAACTGCTGCACCAATATGTTTTCCTTTTGTTCCGTTGGATTGCGCCATTATTGACTCCAATACTTCACCCCAACGAATAGCTTTTGTACCTTCTTCTCTAGATATTTCTTTTGCTTCGGTTGGCATTACACTTGTATATTTGACAACATTAGCATCTTGTATACCTGCACTGTTAAGTGCTGCATCATATGAGCCTGTTTCGGCTGGAAGATGTTTAGAACCAGCATCTGATTCACCTTTTCCGGTTGTCAAAAAATATTTATGGGGAACACGATTTCCTACTATTGCAAATTGAACCATATATATATAACTTACATAAATTTATCTGCTAATTTAAAATATTTGATGACGCTAAAGAAGATTACACTGGCTATTAACCAAAGGCCAGCAGTTTTAAGAACGGGCATCCATAAAGACTTACTCTTATTGTTTTTAATAAACATGGAGAGAGCAGCCGTACTTAAGACCAATAATACCAAAGCATAAGTTGTGCTTATGGTAAATCTTGCAATATATTTATCATCCTTACCATGTTTTTTCATAAAGAATAATGTTGGTAATAATGAAATAGGAAATGACCACCAAATTGCGCCAATAAGAGGATCAAAAAAGGTACCTAAATAACTTATACTTGCTATAATAGAACCGCCAATAATGAAGTTTTGAATTAAACTATATAGTGTACTAGACATATATATAGTTTAATAAGATTTAATTATCGTCTCCGTTTTCTCTTGGTTCTTTTTGTTCTTTTTGTTTTTCTTGTTTTTCTTGTTTTTCTTGTTTTTCTTGTTTTTCTTGTTTTTCTTGTTTTTCTTGTTTTTCTTGTTTTTCTTGTTTTTCTTGTTTTTTTTCTTCTTCCTCCTGCGGCTGCTACTGCTGTTTTAGTTTCTGGTTGTGTCATATATGGTAACTTCGATTTAGGTTCTGGTATTTTAAGAGGCCATCCTTGCTGTGATTTTGGTGGTTTGGGAGTTGGTTTTTTTGGTAAATCAGATATGCGTTGTTGGGATCCTACAAAATGCTCTATAACATACATTGGATAATCTCCACGGATATCTCCATCATAAGCATCTTGATGTGTGCCGATTGTGGGTGCTCCATCATCTTCCTTATTCCAATCATCCGGTTCAAATGACCACGCGTCATCATTCTCAATATTAGCAAACCTTATCATAAGTTCTCCATTTTGATGTACAGCATTTGATACTAATTCCACTGTATCAATTTCTGGATTATGATCATCATCACCATTATATGTATAAAGAAGATACTTGCTTCCTATGGGTACTTTAAGTGGTGGTGGTAGTGTGTTTGGATTCCATTTCCAATTTGCCCAACCATCTGCTGGTTCTTGTGCAACATTGACAAAATCCCTAGCATAGATTAAACCATCATTTGGTTCTCCAGCCCCTCCTTTCTTTTTCCTACGCATTTTTTTTCCTGTTAAATAATTCTGTTTCGTAGAATGTTGACAAATTCCAATAGCTTTTCCATATCCATATTTATTTCTTAATTTGGTTACACAACGTCCAACTCTAGTATTCAGTGGCATATATATATATATATATATAATAGTCAATATTATTAATACATCTCTTCTTCAAAATCATCACAAGTTGTCGATGTATTATGAATAGCTACATAACAACTCGAACAACACTGTCCCATTGATTTTAAATAAAATTGTCGAAGATGCAACGGATCACTGTCTAAATATGGTGTCTCTTGTTTACACATTATGCAATGTTCTATTAGTTTACAAGGAAGTTTGGGTAAATTCATTTGTTTACCATTAATGGTTCTGTTTTTTAATAGATTCAATTTGTTTTTGGAGAGATTCCACATAAAGAATTGCTTTCCACAAGGAATACAAGTATATAAATTCTGCTTTGAAAAATAAAGAATATATTTATTTTCTTCAAAATGGGGGCGCCAACTATATTTAACATATTGTGCATCTAATATGGAGTTAATGTTTGACAAATTTTTTGTACATATAAAACATTGTTCCTTCATTTAACATAAAAGAACAAATAAGATTTAATTCATTTTTAAAAATTGAATTAAATTAAACTTATTTAATTTAAGTTATTAAATACAATGGACTCAACTACATTCAACACTCATAATATTACAGCTATGCGTGAAAAAAGTGATGGTATAACTGTTATCTTTACTATTCTGTTTATATTTATAACTTATCTTATGAACTTGTTCGACGAAATGGCACAGCACAACTAACAAAATGGTTGTTATAATCACGCATAGGATAAAGATGATGGTCATCCGGAAGGATACAATGTGATATGATGGTTAATTTACCATCTCTATACAATGCACCCGCGCCAAATCTACCTGGTTTAAACACTTGGATATGATAAATAAATTTTGCAAATCTATGTGGTTTTAATCTAGAAGTATATATAATTTTAGGTCCTGATGGTGGTGGCAGAATTCTAGGTACTTGCCGCATTGTATTATTAAAATTAATTATATTTTTTTCATTTTTTATATGTTTAGATTGTGTTTTGATATTATGAACCAAATATGTCTTTAGTTCTCTCCAAATATCTAATGGTATCATGCGTTCTAGTACGAATCGTTCCATTGTAAGTTTGTTATAACATTTTTATTAATTTATAATCAATTTATAAAGAATGAATATATTAGATACTTTTAGTGATAACATATTTGCACAAGGCACTAGTACCGGATTTCATATTAGTATTGTTATATTTATACTACTAACAATACGAGCTATCCTAGCTCTTAATAAAACTAGTGAACTATATAAGTTTTTTGCAAATACTAAAACGATTGGTCAATTATGTCTGATTGTTGTATGGTGTTATTTAATATATAGATTTGTTAAAACTCATCCTAAAGATAAAAAACATGCTGCCAAACTTCAAGAAGCAACAAAAAAAGCTATATTGGCATTGTTAATTGCCTTTTTTGCGAGAATTGATTTGGTGATAGCTCCTTTTTGGTTAGTATGGTTAATTGCTTATTATTTAGAAGATTGGGTCTAACAACAACCATTACAGCAATCTAATAATTTTTCAAACCAGCTTCTATTAATTTTATATAAGTTATTTTCTACCTGGCAATATAGACACTTATTAGCTGGAATAGTACAAGATTTCCTTTTCCATGCTGTAAAGCATTTTGTATGAACACATCGTCCGCATAGATAACACATAGTTAATTTATCTGTTTGGAATTGCATTATTTCAAAACAGATTGTACATTCAGTCATATACTTATATTAATAGAAATATTAAATAAATATATGATATTTAATATTTATCCGAAGAAGCTTAAACACAAATCAGCATGCTATATCGTAGTGATTAGAGTTACGCGGGCGGGGTTAAAAAATTGAACGGCGTAGCTGCATAGTAAGTAGTTCTGGGCGAAGAGAGAACAATGGATTCAAACAGCAATTCTCAAGAATTTAATCTTTAAAAATGAATCCAGTAATACACAGCATGATCCCCTAGCCTGGTCGATGGGGCCGGCCTTAAGAGCCGGTGAGCGAAAGCTCCACCTGGGTTCAAATCCCAGTCATGCTATCGGGGAGCACGGTAACAATCCTGGCCAGACGGTGAGCACCGCTTTGACGGGCCTGGTTTCGATACCAGCAGGATTACGGGGAGTACGGTTAATGGGAGCACGGTATGGGAGCACGGTATGGGAGCACGGTATGGGAGAACGGTATGGGAGCACGGCAAATGGCGTTGTCGTCTAACGGTTAGGACGCGGGCCTTTGAAGCCTGCGATTCGGGTTCAAATCCCGACAATGCCTATAAAATTGTAAATTCCAGTTAGTCTAGGAGGTTAGGATGCCAGGTTTTCACCCTGGAGACACGGGTTCGAGTCCCGTATTGGAAATGTTATTTCAGCATAATAATGTATGATCTCGATTAGCTCAATTGGTAGAGCGCCGGTCTTATTAACCGTAGGTTGGGGGTTCAAATCCCTCATCGAGAATATGGGGAATTAGCTCAAATGGTAGAGCGCTCGCTTTGCATGCGAGAGGTAGTGGGATCAATGCCCACATTCTCCAGTATAAACCCCCGTGGCCCAATGGATAAGGCGACTGACTTCTAATCAGTAGATTGCAGGTTCGAGTCCTGCCGGGGGTATTTTTTATCAATATATATATATGGTGCGAAATCGAAGGAGAAAACGTTCTATGAAAGAAACCATTGTCGAATTTAAAAAAGGACCTTTCCCAAAAAAATATACTGCTTTTGTGAAAAATAAAAAAACTAAAAAAGTTCGTAAAATTCATTTTGGAGATAGACGATACCAACAATACAAAGATCGTACAAAATTAGGATTGTATAAACATAAAAATCATGGTACAAGAAAACGGATGCAAAATTATTTCAGCAGACATTCTGGTACAAAAAAACGCGGTGTAGCTATAAAAAAAGAAAAACGAAAGTCGAGAGGTTTTTATACACCGAAAATCCTAAGTCACAAATATCTATGGTAATATATAAATGAATACAACGGTTAAATTCTTGACTTTATTTGTTATTGGTTTAATATCAGGATTGATTGCCGGCAGCTTAGGTACTTCCACTGCTTATGCACTAATCTTAGGATTAATTTTTACTGGTGTTTCAAAAGATTACAAACACGCAGCAGCACTGACATTGTTTACTATACTTCCTCCGTTATCTTTAGGAGCTGTTTATCAGTACTATAAGAAAAAAATGATAGATATTCCTGCTGGTTTATTTTTAATGGTCGTTGTTTTCTTTTCAGCTTGGACCGGGGCTAAATTTGAAGGTTATATATCAGATGCTTATAAGGAATTTGCTCTTGGAGGATTCTTATTTATAGTATCTATGTATATGTTTTATAAAGGCTATAAGGATATGGGTTCTGTTGTACGTGTTAAACACCATGTCCATTAATTGTGTATATATAAATTTGTATTTATATTTACGATTTATAAATGAGTTGCCTCTACAATATATTTTTTAGAACGAATAAAGTATATGCCCTTAGTTGTGAACCTTGTGAAACTGAATATTCGACCAATGAATGTGCTATCTGTTTGGATTTAATGAACGCCCAAACGTTAACTATATCTTGCGGTCATACATATCACTCAAACTGCTTATTAAATTGGTTTGAATACAATATGACTTGTCCTGTATGTCGTACACAATTTATATGGGCAAAGAAAAAGAAGAAAAAACGGCGACATTATAGACGGTGGAATCCTGATTCATTAACAGATTAGTTATCATTGGACCCATAACCCTAATGTGAACTCTACATTTCAAAAAAATTGAAAAGTTTTTTCTGATATATGATATGAGTATTAAACATATATTCCTAGTTACAAAAATGACAACTCTTACTTATGCTGCAGCATTGATCATCCAGAAAACCTGGCGCGGACACATCTTCGCAAAGGCTCTCCCCTATGCTCTTGCACAAGCGCGATCCCTGAAAGATATGGAAAGAAAGATTCATGGACCTCAATGGGGCGATCCTCCTCAAGATTGGGAATTGGAAGGGAACAGGTATGGTTTTGGAGATGATTATCCATCTGATGAAGAAGAACCATGTTTTGTTTCAGAAAATGAAAATCTTAGCTGGGGTGATTATGATGAGGATAGAAATGAACGCCAATATTATTTCCATTAGATTTGTATATTAAGAAAATAAATTTTCACATAAATTGCACATAAATTGCACATAAATTGCACATATATTTTTCACAACTTAAAATTGTGTTAATTTTAAAAAATTGAAAAGTTTTTTCTTCAAGATGTGAATAGCATTAACAACTTATAATATCGATACTTACTATCAACAAATATGACATCTCTTACCATTACCATTAAAGAACAAGGAAAACCTGTCAGGCATGTCACTTTCAAAGGTGATAACCCAGACCTACTTATGAAGCCGCCGTGCACCACCAAAGTTTACGACCGTGAAGCACCACCAAAGCAACTAATGGTCATCAAAACATTAGTTGCTTTGCCGTTGCTCTGCCGATCTAAAAACGCCTGGAGACCTAAACGCCGTCAGCCTATTCCTATTAAGCGAATGCCTGTAGTGTTTCCGACTGATGGAGAATTACTTCAACGGAAACATGCAAATCAGAGAGCTGCCACCACTAGGTTATGCCTAGATTAATCTGTATATAATTGCACATAAAAATTTATAGCATAATTTATAGTTATGCTATTTTTTTTTAAAAAAATTGAACAAAATATCAGAACCTCTGAGATTGCATACTTCCATAAATCTAATATTGTTCAACAATCATAACTTCCAATTCTGTAAATGTCTAGTTTAAATTGCGATCCGTCTTGGCCTCTCGGTGATGGCTGTTCATGTTGGCGCTGTAATAGGCTTGAGCAGCAGGATAGAGTAACTGCCGACAGGTTACAGGCGTATCGAGATTGGTGTCCGGGTGTAGGAATCGATGAGAAGCACCACCAATTACAAGGCATCAAATGGTGTTTGTACCACGAGTTGGTAGAGAAACCCAACGCTGGTGTTCGTGGTGGTATTATTGCTGACGAGATGGGCTTAGGCAAAACGATTCTGATGATTGCTTGTATTCGTCATAATTTCAAAGCCCGTACTCTGATCGTATTACCTCCTGCACTTCTCCAACAATGGGTAGGTGTTTTCCAGCGGTTTCTTGGCCATACTCCTTTTGTCTACCGGGGTAGCAAAGCTAAAAATGTTACCATTGAGAAGCTTGCACAACTGCCAGTTGTGATCACAACTTATGGTATGATTAGTCCTCGACGGACTGATGACGATAAACTTGCCTATTCCAAACTTCACAAGATCGAATGGTCTCGTATTATTTATGACGAAGCACATCATCTTCGCAATCTGAAAACAAAAGTACACGATGGGGCATGTATGCTGAAGGCTGATATCCGTTGGATGGTGACAGGCACACCTATTAATAATAAGCTTAAGGATCTTTATGCGTTGTGTAAGGTGTTGGGATTGGCAAAAGTCTTTACGCCCAACAAGGAGGAAATTAAACTCCTCTTGGGAATTCATTTGCTCCGTCGTACCAAAGATCAAGTCGGTATTAATCTTCCTCCAGTTAAAACCCAAGTAGTAGAGGTTGACTGGTCATCAGATGCTGAGCGGGATATGGCTGAAGACATTCATTCAATGCTACATTTTACAACTATCAATAAAAACAATGTGGATGAGATTATTGCTTGGTTGAATCGTCATCCCCTTGCTGCTTTGACTCGTGCTCGTCAAATGTGCATCTATCCTCAGTTGCTTCACAAAGCCGTAAAAAAAATGAAGAGAAAAGGTATTATCCCACAAGATATGAATATAAAGGATATCAAAACAAGTAGCAAAATTACTTCAGTTGTAGACCATATCGTCGGAAATCGTCAGACTGGTAAGCGTAAGCTGGTATTCTCTCATTATCGCGGCGAGATTGATGTATTAACGGAGAAATTGCGCAATGCAGGTATGACAGTGCAGAGTATCGACGGTCGTACTAAAACACGCAATAAGAAGCAGCGCATATTATCTGTAGTATCCGAACCACAATTCCATAGTGTGTGTAAAACCTGGAATGATTTGCCAGAGGGAATCTTTGGTGTTATTAATAGCTTCCTAGCACCAGAAGTGATGATAGTGCAAATTCAGACCGCCTGTGAAGGTCTCAATATGCAACACTTTCAGGAGATTTACTTCACCTCTCCTCACTGGAATCCTGCCGTTGAAGATCAAGCCGTGGCTCGTGCTCACCGTATCGGACAAGAGAAGTCAGTCGATGTGTATAGATTTGTAATGAATGGGTTAGGTCGTAACTCTATCAGTTTTGAGCAATATTGCTCCCACGTACAAGACATAAAACGCGAAGTCATGCAAATATTAAATAACAAATAAAAAAATAAAAAAAAGCATCAACGAGATTGTGATGGCCCAAAAACTTTTTTTTACACTACGATATTTGGAACTGGAGAGAATTTAATATATGTTTTTTGTGTTCTATTGTCAATTGTTGTTTCTGCCCCCATTGGTATTAACTTATTTCCTGTGAATTCTCTCCATAATCCTTTTTTATGAGGCAGGGTCTCCCATCGATAAATACCTTTCTGTTCTATAATATTCAAACTTTCATGTAGTACTAATTCGACAAACATTCGTAGTTGTTTTTTATAAATGCAAATATTATTTGTATTCGTATGGTATTCCTCTTGTTCTGGACATAATCTTTTTTCGTATTTTTTAAATAATTCTTTGGCCATATCTAGTCCTGCGTGTACTGCTGTTAATCTATTCCTTTCATATTTCCTTGTTGTTCTGTCTAATTTTCTACTTTGTAATGCACTCGTTGAATAGAGATTTAAATCTTGACATAAAAGTTGGTAAAAAACAGAAAAATTTATACCATTTGGTGTAATCAATAGTTTATCATTTTTTATTGAGAAATATTTTGATTTGGTAGAAAGCAGGCGTAATACTTTGATTGTAACAATCATATAAAAAATTTTATGCGATTGTTATTATATTGTTTTATTTAAGTTGTTAAATAACTCATAGATCATCGTGAATGGCGTCGTCACTATAGTAACCCATTTCAGTCTGTTCTTGCCTAATATCTTTATTCAAGAATTTTGCTTTCAAAGCCTGAATAGCAAATTGGCGTTTCATTGGGTCTTTGATTTTGCCTGCCGTTTGATATTCATTCCATCGCTGTAGACGACGTACAGAACTAGCATTGGCTTTTGCCTGCAAACGACCCTTTCGCGTTGAATTGTAATTTGTCCACTTATTCGGAAGTATATTGGGTTGCATTCCGGCATTAGAGACTTCAAAATGACAAGCGAGACCCATAGGATCTTCCTCATTGGTTGCAACTGGAAACTCAACAGTTTCTGAAATCCCACCTCTAATTGGCAATGTGTGCGAAGTACCGGTGAAAATTCTATTTGGATAACGGGGATTGACCCAAGAACCATCATATTCTCCCCCATCGATATATTGCCAACCATTTCCGTCTACCCATCGATTGATACCGTCGATAAGTGATTCGTTGTTTGATTCCAAACCCATCGATATGGTGCGTGGAATTAGTTTCGCATATGCAGCTAGTTCTTCGACTGAATAACTATCGAAGAAACTTTCTTGGGCTGCTTTGGCGTCATACTTTAATCTTGTACTTTCCAGATTTTTTTTCAATAACCAAGTCTGTGAGCCTGGAATTTCCTCTGGAGGAACAATTCCTCTTGGTTGAATATTGGCTAGACGACTTGCTAGACTAGCTTTGCGATTTCCTCTGCGTGGCATTTTAGATAACTTTAGAGTGGATTTGAAATGTTGGGTGATGCTGTATTATTGGCCCTAGTTTAAGTTTTCAATTTTTTTATTAGCGAAGAATTATACGGTTTATATGAGCATTTGGATGATATGTTTTACCTTTGGTTCTGTTACGCTGCTCTTTTCGTCTTCTGTATGCATCTGAGTGTTGCATTGCTCTGTGGATTACCATACATAAATTTACAAAGGTTGGCGATATACTTTTGTTTTGATTAACTTTGTTTACTCGTTTCATATGTTGAGTACAAAGTATCCGATTACCAGTTCTTCGTGAACATATTTTATTTGACTTTGTTTGAGCAATGCACCTTTTCTTTCGTTTTAGTCCTACAAATGCTAAAATTAGTTCTTCGACTTCATGCGGAATATGCATTTATAAAGTATACTATTAAACTTATTATATCATTTTCATTGAGATTATAAAAATTGATTTAAATATCTATTAAGAGAATAACAGATATTTAGCCCTAATACCAATAATGACTCCAAGACTTAGCATTACCATATTGTTTATTACCTTTGTTTACTCTTGTTCTGCCCAATTCACGCGTGGTGGGCGTGAGCTTAATGTTGTTTTGAATTCCATTCCGTGCAATGCTGGAACCAGCGGTCCCGATTGTACTTGTCCTGGAAAATGTTTGACTTATTATAATTCTACTGGTGGTTGTCATCCCAACAATTGTTGGAAATGGGATGATGTAAATGACCAATGTGAAGTTGCTGGAAAAGATTTTGTTGGACCTATGGTATTACAGTCTATTCCCTTTACAGGTGTATTTGGTTCTGGTTGGGGAAATATGCATCGATGGGATATCTTTAATATTTATATGGCTGTTGTATTTGGACCGATTGCAATCGTTATTCTTGCCTGTTGTTGTATGATGGGTGGATCTTGTGCTCAAAATGAAGACCGTGTTGATTGTTGTAAGTGTGCTAGTTCCTGCTTTGGATGCTTATGGGCCATCGCCATTACTGTTCTTTGGATTTGGGGAATTGTTGCCATTGCAAATAAGCCTCTTGCTCCATGGACTGATTGGGAAGGTAATGCTATTCAATGCGCTCTAGTGGGATAGAGTTATAGGTTTATTGAGAATTTTAATTAAAAATTGAAAAACTTTTTTTCTTAATTAGATTTTTATTATAAACCAACCATATTGTTAGAAATTAATTCGAATTACAAATTTAAACACAACTGTCAAGTATGTTACTTACCCCACAACACCGCCGCTCTTCGCGACTTTCTAGAAAAGCTACTAAGCCAAAAATCGCGAAAAAAGAAACCTATGATTTGTCTCTTCAATGCGACGAAGAATTTGCGTCCGATTGGGATGCAAAGAAAGAAAAGCGAGTTCTTAGCGAAGAAGATATCTATGCCGATTGTCCTGTGATAGAAGGCTTTGAGTACGACAAAGATTACTATCTCGCTTCGTCAAACTATTCGACTTTCATTGACAACGAGATAGCCAAGCTGACTTTGGCAGCACAATCTAAATCGGTGGACTAATATACATTACAACTGTGGAGAATAGGCGATGCGCAATCAAATCATAGCATGGGTGCTTTATAGGGGTTCAATTCCTCTTTATGATTACTCTTTGGGGGTGAGAGTTCATCCTCCATTATATTTACAACGTAGTAGAATTGATATATAATGGCTCAGATATACGGTGGCATAGGCGATAGCAAGCCCAATCCGTTGAGAGTAGAAATTACAAAAACGTAAAACCAATGCAATTAAAACGGAGATAGAGGTGGTGAGTATTTTTAATTTATCAAATTTTTTTATAAAAAATTGAAAAAATTTTTATCCTTATTTGATTGGAAAAAACAATAAACATGGCTACTTTTACAACACAAGAAATTAAAGCACACAATGATAGTACTAAGGCTGAAATAAAAGCCCTATCAAAACCATTAAACGCATACCATCTATACTGCCAAGAAATGCGCCACAAATGGGCTAATCTACCAGAAAATGAGAAAAGTAAATACACAGAACAAGCACAAGAGCAAACGGTGCTCTACGAGCAAAAGAAGGAAGAAATTTTGGAAAAAGCTAAGGAAAAGATACGAGAAAAGAAAATTTTCCTCAGCTACACTACTGGAAGAGTACCCTGCGTAGGCCTAGACAATGGTTTTACTACACAACAAATGGTAGGACCAGTAGATGAACTAGAACTCTTCACAGAAGCGGAAAAACAGAAACTCATAGCGAAAGGAGTACCTGAACAGAAAATAGGCAAATACAAGTCGGTAGGAGGGAAAAAATTTAACTGGCGAGCTGCGAAAAAATGGGGAGTAACCGTCTACGGTGGCTCACAAAATTACCAGCCATGCTGGGGCGGTCTTAGAGAAAACTACGAAGGAAAAGCCGGAAATTTTACCCATTACAATAATTATAAAGGGGAAACTTGGACTGAGAATTATTAGACTACAACTACTATAAAAAATAAAAAAATAAAAATTGAAAAAGATGCATTTTTTTTTGCAATATTATTTGACAAATGCAACTAACACCAAAACAACGACTAAAAATATGTATAGTTGGACAATTCTTATTATTGGTTTCAGTAATAATCCCAACAATACTTCTAGCAAATAAAGATAGTACATATTATCGTTTTGGACCAAATGAAGATTTAATTATCATATCTATAAAAATAAATACTTGGACTCGTTACAATATTCTCTTGGTTTATGTATTATTATTTCGTATATGTAAAGTGTTTATAAATGAACTTGGAATGCCAATCTTAACATTTAATATATATAATCCTAATCAAAAAAAAATAGAAGGATTTACTAGGAAAGAATTACAAGTTCTAGCAAATATAATGTTTATGTTAAATGCTATTAGATATGCTCTTACATTACAATTAGCTATAGTTCAAATGGATATAGCTGTTCTATCAGGTATATTTAGTGAATTAGCTGCTATTCCAACAATTCATATCTTGTTAAAAGATAAAGAATTTGTGGATGAAAAGCCACTTGATGAACTTTTGTATGTTCAAATGGAGGAGGGAATGAAACTGTAAATCATTTGAAAATTGAATAAAGTTTTACTTATTGTTTTAATTATTGGTGCTTTTTTTTTAGTGCTCTTTTTTATGTTAGTTTGAGCCAAGTTTATTGCCTTGACCAGAGAATGGGACAAATTGTTTTGTAGTTGGGCTCTGCATACTTTTTAATTGTGTTTCGCGACTAATAATTTTATTTTGTGGAGTCTCTGCAACAGGAGATAGTGGTGGACTGTATTTTGGTTGCGGGGGTGGTTCGACATAATCCAAAGGTTGATCGAAATCGATATTGATATCTGTGTTTACAATGCTAATTATCTCAGCTGGGTTTGTTTCCACAATATCGATTCGATATTTGCAATCCAGATCTTTATAATTTAATTCTATTGTTTGTCCTTGTGAAACTACTGGATAGTCGCGGCTCATGATTCTTTCTAATACTGCTTTTGGATTGGAGAGATTAATAAATTCGGTTTTATGAGGACGTAGTTTCATGTATGTTCCCTGAACCAGACATATTTTTTCTATTTCTACTTCTTGACCTTCTCTGATTCCAATATTGTTCATAATATGAAATGGCACATGACAAATTCCAGGTGGTGCTGAAAATTCGTGCACACCACATACAATACCAAACTGCATTTCTTTATTGCTCACTTTAAAGAACATAATATTATCACCCAGGTCTTGTTGATTAAGTTCGTAAAGAACACTGGGTGGAAGAAGAATTTTATTACTAGATCTGAGTCGCTTAGTCAATTCTTCTGGTTGAGTACTGCACGTAAAACTAAAACATGAGAGGTTTGTTTTAAATGACATTCTTGAAATAAGAGGTTTAATACTTTTAAATCTCTTATTTTTACCAATTCAATTTATTAGCGAAATCTACAAACCTTTTTTCTTGTTCGTTTTCTTTTACGTTTAGTTTTTGTTTTTCTGCGTCTTGTTTTGCGTCTTGTCTTGCGTCTTGTCTTGCGTCTTGTCTTGCGTCTTGTCTTGCGTCTTGTCTTGCGTCTTCTCTTGCGTCTTCTTGTCTTGCGTCTTCTTGATTTGCCACCCTTAATACCATATTTTGAACGTATGATGTTTAGTATATGATCTGCCAGATTTTGTGTCACACTTCCAAACATAATTCCTCTATAGAATGTCTCTATATCGGGTGTTGTTTTGGTGGCGGCTGCTCTTAATTCTGTAGCTGATAGAGCACCTTTTGGTCGTTCTACAGGTATAGCGGCGAATAATCCGTACTTGAGTAGTGTCTCGGCAAGTTCTACTCCTTCTTCCTTCCCTCTCACCATTACTGTTTTTTCGTAACAACCACCACCATCTTCTGTTTTTCTTAATAAGGATAATGCTCCAAATGCGCTTCTATTTTGTAGTCCTGGTTGACCCATATTGACAAAATGGATGGGATGGCCTGCGTATTGTTGTTGTAATAAGTATACTTTTTCGTCTGGGGTTAATGGATTTTTCCGTGGGTTTTTTTCGTTCGGACCACCACTTGGCGAAACAAAAACAATTACATTTGTTTTCTCAGGTGTTATTTCTGTGTTCGTATTTTTATTTGCTTCTATGGCCTTTGCTAACATCGTCATAATCATCGTTTCATGTCCTCTATGTCCTGGTTGAAATCTACCATATGTAAAGAATGCAGTATCAGTGTTTTCTGGTTTGTTATCACAATCTAATAATTTTTCTATTGGATATCCGACAAATTCTTGTATTTGTGTTTGTTGTGCTAATGATGCCATTATTATATAAAAGACTATATAATAATAGAAAATACATCCTGCGCGAATCGAACGCGCAATATAAAGGCGACGTCATAACCAACTAGACCAAGGATGCGGTGGTGTATCCATATTAGATTATTTACTGTTTAATCTTTTTCTTGTTCTTCTTTTTCTTGTTCTTTTTTTTGTTTTTTTTCTTTTTTTTC
>Ga0233415_10000223_pt1 | contig 28081 bp, 10 predicted proteins | sample Na_anoxic_12_MG_FD_188631 | JGI IMG/M metagenome (GOLD analysis project Ga0233415, IMG submission 188631) | Seawater microbial communities from Saanich Inlet, British Columbia, Canada - Na_anoxic_12_MG | ecosystem: Environmental > Aquatic > Marine > Inlet | place: Canada: British Columbia...
AATTACTAAATATTATAGTGAAGATGGGAAAGTAACAGAAGGTAATTTTATTATAGAGGTGTTTAAACGTTCATATACAGAAGCAACAAAACCTGAAGCACTTAAAGTAGAAACTGAGTCTGGAGAAGATGAAGGTGATTTTGTTGAAACAACTAAAGATACATCTGATTTACTTGATGAATATAATTTAGAGCAAAGCCCTCCTATAAAAATATATAATACAACAAATATAGAATCACCATTTATAGCTAGATTATTACGTCAACATCATGATGCTTATGCAGCTGCTACTGTTAATAGTGGGCAAGTACCTTTAACATTTGAATCTTGGATTAAAGGTGATGATGCTAAAGCTTTTATAGAAGCATATGTAAACATTAAAAATTTATATTGGAATTGGCTTAAAGATGTAAAAAAACTTGAAGGTTCTGTTTTAACAATAAATTTTGAAAGAGATTTATTATTTGATACATTTTTAAAAGCTTCTTTAAAAGAAACTAATCTACATGCGCTATTAAATAAAAGCAATGTAACTTATGATGAGTTTATAGTTGGTATGAAAAAACCAGGTGCTCAATCTGCAGGTACTAGAATGAAAAAAGAAGCTGAAAAAGGTGGTGTAGATGATTTTGATGAACAAGGAGGTGATGGTAGTACTATGGATGTTGATGGATTTGATACTCCAGGTGGCAATTTAGATATAGAAGGTATTGATTTACCTGAAGGAACAAAACCACCTAAAAAAACAGTAGAAACAAAAGGTGAATCAAAAACAGAAAAGTTTGAAGGTAATGAGTTTATACTTGAATCATTTTGGATTATAGCTGGAGGTAAGAAAGTAAAAAAATGGAGAATATATAATATAGATGGATCACCATTAAGACCAAAACAACTAATTCAATATAAATTAAAAACAGGAGGTATTTTTAAAAGTGAAAATGCAGCTAAAACAAGATTTAATGTATTAGAACACGGTGGTAAAACGCAACCTATTGGTGAAGAGTTTACATTTGCAGGTGAAATTTTTACAAAAGGTAATTTTGTGTATCAAGATAAAGGTGGTAAAGTAGTAACGTTTTTGGTACTGAGCTCTAAACAATTTATGGGCAGGAAAGATGCCAAGTTGTATTTAATACCTTTAAGCCTTTATAAAAAGAATACAGGTAAAGAACCTCAGGAAATGGTTAATCTTAAAGGTGTAAGAAAGCTCACTCCTAAAAACTATAAGGACGGTAAGTATTACCGTAAAGCAAAAAATATAATAAAAGAAAAGTCTAATATAGCCAAATTAAGACTTGATGAGCCTATAGATATTTATGCTGTTGATTTTAAGAAAGAAAGATTAGAGCTTATAGTAAGTTTGCTTACACCTGAAGAAAGAGCTAATATTAAAATAAAAATTACAAAGAATAAAGATGGAGGTAAAAGAACAGGTAAATTTTATGGTAAAAAATTAGAGAATGGTAGTATTGACCCTAAAACTGAAAATAGAAAAATACCAAGAGTTGTTGAACCTTTTAGTGTAGAAGTAGTTATTGATGATGCAACATTAAAAAGAATAAATAAAATATTAGGAGGTGAGGCACTTAAAAATGGTACAATAGGTTTTATTCCAACAGGATCCTATCTGCTTTTAAATCAAGCAGATGTAAAAATAGATATTAACAAAATAACTGATGAAGAAGCAAAGGCTATATTTAATAAACCTAGTGCTGATCAAATAGATAGGATTAAAGATAATTTTGCTAAACAATCACTATTGGTTAAAGCAATAGAAGTAAAATTAGGAAAAAGTAATTCTATCACTACTACATTAGCTGAATTAGGTGGTTTTTCTTTAGATATTGCAGGATCTCCTGCATACTCAAAAAAAGAAAGCAGTACAAAAGAAAGAATTAAATTAACAGAGTTAGATCACAGTACGGTAGATGGGCATGTTGTTATATTAAGAAATTTAACAGGAACAGACGGTAGTATAATAAGTAGTTGGGTTACAGATATTGCATATGATTTTTATGCTGAAGAAGCACTTATAAAAAAGATTGAAGAAGAAATGCCTCCTTTTATGCTTGAGTCAGCTAAAAGCAATCAAGGTTATATAGCAATTATAAAACTGCCTAATGGTAAATATTCATTTGCACCTTTAAAAACAGAATCTTTAGATAAAAATGCTTTAGATGCATTAGCAAAAAGATTTATTGACCGGGCTGTTTTAACAATTAATGAAAATCTAACAGAAGAAGGGGTTTTATTAAGTGATTATAAAGTTAAAGATACAGCTTTTAATAATGTACATAATGTTGAAGAAAGACAAAATTATTTTATCACAACAACACCTGGATATTATGTAAATCTTTATGTTGATAGCGATGGTAGAATAGCTATTAAGGTTTGGGATAAAAATGCTGAAAGTTTAGATGGTAAAAGAAAGCCTAAAATAATAGCAGAAATTGTTACTGGTACAAGACAAATGATATTGGACATATCTAAAGATGAAGATTTATTAGGAGGTCTTATAAGAGAAGTTAATGAAAATTTAAAAGATTACTTTAAAAGTCCAGCAGGTAAAAAGCGTATAAAGTCAAAAGAAATAAAAGAATTCACAATAACAAAAGAAAATTTTAGAAAATCTCTACCTGCAGAAGGCACAACTGTTGGAGAAATAATTGCTAAAACAGATACTGATATTACACCCAAGCTTTACAAGAATCTTAGATATCAGTTAAATGCAGATCCAACAGATGTTAGTACTGAGCGAAATATAGAAATTATAGCAAGTAATCTTTTTAAAGAAGAGGTGGAAGAAGAAGAAAAAGTTGAAACCCCTGCAGAAGAAGCATTAAAAACAGATGCTCAAAAAGAAAAAGAAGCTATAGCTAAAAGATTAAAAGAGCTTAATGAATTAATAACTAGTAGAAAAGGTGCATTAAGAAAGCAGAAAAAGAAATCTGCAGAAATAGCAAGAGATTTAGAGTTGATACAATTAATAGCAGAAAAAGATGCTCTTGTATTAAAACAAATTACTAATAAAATTGTAGCTAAAAATTATTCTAAAAAGGATATAGAAGATTTAGATACTTTTATAGCTTGGGCAAATCAGAATCTCCCTTCATTTATCACAGTAAAAGATATAAATCAATTAAAAGATAACCTTATGACTAACGGTGTTAGGGTTGGTGCTTTTGCATTGATGCTTAATGGTATATCAAAAGGTTTAGATATTGATGGTACAATATATACAGGGGCTAACAATCCTATGAAATACCATGAAGCTTTTCATGGTGTTTTCAGAATGCTTTTAACAGATGAACAAATAGATAAATATTTAAGAATTGCTAAAAAAGAATTAAGAGCTAAGCTAAGAAGTGAAGGTAAAAGTTATGAAAAAGAAAAAGAGAAGTTTAAGAATTCTGCTGAGAAGTATAAGGAATTATCTGAAAGAGGGTTAGATGATTTGTTTGTAGAAGAACATATGGCGGATCAATTTGATAAATTCAAAATGAATCCTAAGTCTACAAAAACAGATGCTGGTATTAAAAATATGTTTACCAGGTTTCTTGAATGGGTTTTCAGTTTCTTTAAAAGATTTAATAAAAATGAATTACTTACATTATATGAAAACATAGATTCTGGTAAATTTAAATCATCTAATACTTTAGATAATAGATTTACAAATAGCTTGTTTCAAGGAACAGCTATGGTTGCTAATGCTATATTACCATATAATGTAATACATGATGCAGAGGGTGTTCCCACTGGTTATGAAACACTAGATGTACTTACAGCAACAACTATTGTAGATCAAATTGCAGGAAGGGTTATAATGAAAGAACAAGCATCAACAGATGCAATATTTTCATTGGAGTCTACATTTGATGAAAATAATAATATACTTGAAGAAGGAGCTTTAGATGGTAGTTTGGAAGCATATGCTAATTTATATGATCCGGATACTTATGATTATGACGTGCTTGCTAATAAATATGGAGAAGCACGTGCAAATAAATTATTTGCAGAATTAGACAATATTTATATAATTTTAACAGATCCTGAGTATGTTAAACATCTAAAAAAAGCTGTGATACAAAAGCTAGCTTTAGTGGATATATCAGAGCAATATATTAAAGATAAAAATGAAGCTCTTGAGGAATCTAAAGGTGTAAGAAGTGCTGAAAAATGGGATATAAATAAAGAATTGATAGGTGGTCATTCATCATTACCTGCATTTGTCAGAAAGTATTTTGCAACAGTAACACTGCAAGGTGAAGATAAGTTTGGCAATAAATATTTAACAAAAGAAACTAAAGATAAAGATGGGAATGTAATACCTGGTGAACCCATAATAGTTCCTGTTAATGCTGCAGAAGCTTATAATGGATTTTTAAAAGCAACAAAAAATACAACAGACCCGTTTGAGGTTATGAAAAAGTTAATTGTGTTTTCTGAAAATAATTCACAAACAGCGGCTATTGTTAATAAGTTATTAAAAGATATAGGTTTGACAAGGGCAGATGCTCTTACTCTTAGTCCTACCAGTAGTGTAACAATAAAAAATTCATTATTATTTCAAAGAATTATAAAGGCATTTGAAAACTTTAGGGTGCCTTACATGTTTTTCCATTTAGATACTGAATCAAAAATAGTATATGGGTACAGTGCATCACAAAGAGATGATGCCAGTAGTCAAATAGACAGGTGGGGTCAAGCTTATAGATTAACATCAGAAAAGTTAGATCTTAAATATAATGAGCATTCTAAAACAAGAAGGGAATACATAGGTGACATATTAAATAAGTGGTCTAGGGCTATAGGGAATCCAACACATATATTTACTGACCAACAATTAAACGGACTTGCAAAAGAGATAGCTGTTGAGTTAAATGAAATTTTAGGTATTAGTTTATCTCCGACATATGTTGCATATACAATTATAGCAACAAAAAATGTTGTTACAACACCTTATCAAAGCACATTGAAATTTACAAACAGAGATGCTTATTCTGTTTCTGTTGAGGATTTAACTGCTATGAGGCAGATAATAGCCAATAAGGATAAAACTAAAGCTTATCTATTTTCTACCTTGGCAAAAGGTATGGATACAAGGCTTAAAAAAATTGCAATGGGTAATGCAGAATTTGATGAGTCTGTAGGTGCCTCTACTTTTTTAAATGCTGAGGGTGAATTGGTATATGGACATCAACTACCTACTTATCACTTAAGGAAATTAATGGGTCTTAATGATCCGGAAGGAGTAAAGAAAAATAAAGTAGATAATTTAAAAGATTCAGATCCATATTTAGAGTTAAATCATTTATTGAATAGCCCTGCATTTAAACAGCTTTCTCATGAAGGTAAACTTGCTATTGTAAGAGTAGCGGGTATAAAAGCAGGTAGGTTTAATGAAGATGTTGAAGGTGCAGATGATATAAATGCAGGTAAAGATCCTGGTACAAACTATGGAGACTTAACACCACAAGACTTTGCATTGATGATGATAAATTCATATACATCAGCCATTAATATGGGTAGTGGTAAGGTAGATACCGTAACCTATAAAGATGAAAACGGTGTAGAAAAAACATCAGCTTTAGCTCCTGTACTAATACGTGTATTAGAAGCTGCTAGTACAGGTGATATGACTTTCTTACCTGTAATAAAAGCAGTGGAAAAAGGTGATGCTAACAAAAATAAAATTACTGATGAGGTTGTAGATGCATTTATTAATAACATAAAGTCTGAGTTCCATAGAATTCAAAGAGAATCTAACCCTGAAACAGCAACTTACAATAAGGATACCGGAGAAGGAAAACTGAAAGTAGGGTATAATGCAAAAGCAGATGCTTCAAATTGGGAGAATACAATGACTGAAGAGATCTCATATGATGAAAATGGGAGAGCTTTTAAGTTACATAAGTCAGGAACACTGTTAGATGCAACAGAAACAGAAGAACAGAAATTAGATTTAACTTTAACAACAAATGAAAGTGTTTATAATAGAGTAAAAGATGGTACAGAAAAAATCTTGTTGTATAAAACAGAATCAAAAATTGGTTTAGTTGATGAAGGTGTAGAACGTACTGCAGGTCTTAGCATTTCAAATAATAAAAAGTCTACCCCTATTGCTATTAAAGTAAAATACAACGGTAGGGTAAAGCTTGATAAAAAAGATACAGTAGAGCAACTTAAGTGGATAAATAAGTTTGGTGCGGCTTTATCAACAAACCCAAAAGAAGGTAAGCATAGAGTTTATTTTAAGCAAAAAAATCAAGCAGCTATAAGCTATTACACAAATGATATAAAAACAGCTAATTTCTTAAATGGTAAAAAAGAAATGGGTGTTTATGAAATAATAGACTTGGAAGGTACAATACAGAAGCAAAAGCTTGAGGAATCTGCTGTATCATTAAAGGAAACATTAGAGACACTTGCAAAGAATAACACTGAGAAATCATTTGAGGACATAGTGAACAGTGCAACTGATATGTCTATGGACATTTTAAAAGAGTATATTAGAGAGAAGTTGCGTGTAGATTTTAAAAACTTCAATACTGACTTATCAAACTTTGGTCTTATAGCTGAGATATCAAGTCTGATAACGCAAAATGTTAGATTGCGTAGTGGAGTGGTTAATGAAAAAACAATGACTAGTGCTAGTTTATTAAACTTAAAACCTGGAGATATAGAATATAATCTAATGCAAATCTTTTTAAATGATTATGTCAATACAACATCCATAAATCAGATACTTTTAGGTGACCATGCAATTGGTTTAAAGAATGCAATTGATGAGATTAAAAGAGCCAAGCATCAAAATGCTGCTTTTATTAGTGCTGCAAGTGTAGTAAATGACCCATCATTAGGGGTTAACAGTGCTGTAAGAAGTTATGATTTACTTGCACTTACAGAAGCATTTGCTAAATCTGGAATAACAGGCAAGCAAATAGAGGTGGCTGATGGACAGTTATATATGACTGTAAAAGCATTCAGGCATACATGGTTTGGTATTGGGCAATTAACAATAGCACAAGCTAAACTTTTAGATAAAATAGAAAAAGGAGAAGCTATTACAATAGATGAAGTATTGGGTGGTTTAAACTCTAAAGGTTATGCAAAAAAAGGTGAAATGGTTAACTCTAAAAAGTTTGTCTTTGCAGATGGTAAGACCTTTATTAAAATGTCAGGTATAGTATTAACTAAACAATTAACCTCAAAAGAAAAAATAGGTGATACAGGAGTTACTTGGGAAGCTAAACGCAATAGGACGGCATTGCATAATCTTAGAGAAAAAATGGAAGCCTATGAAGAAGAGAATGATACAATAATGCTAGCTGCTCCAAGATCAGCATTAAAAATGATGCAGGTTAATGTTAATAACATTAATGATATGGTGCAGATTGACCCCAGTTTACAATCTATTAGTAAAAACATGACGCATACTGTTGGTGCTGAAAACTTTGGATTACAACTTGTAAATCCTTCTAACAAGCAAGTTATTACAGATCCTACGCAGATAAAAGCAATAATTACATCTGAACAAAATGATGATACAACTATAATTATAGATGGAAAAGAGCATACATTAGGGGCAATAAGAAAAGCATATCATGCTACAATAGGCAGACGTTTAACTATGAATTATAAAGACAAAAGAAATTTAGTTTATAATTTTAGTTTAGATACGGCAATGGATGAATTGCATAAAAGTATTAAGCATCAAAATATAACACCTGACTTATACACTTTTTTAAGATATGCCAGAGAAAGTTTATTAGCAACAAACTCTTCCAGTAATTTATTAGAGTTCTTTGCAAAAACCCTTGATGGTTCACAAAAGTATAATCTAAATAATCCAATTACAATCAGAAAGTTTGAGCAGTTGTTTCTATCCTATTTCAGTAAAGGTGTTTTACAAGAAAAGATACCTGGGGATACACTTACAATGTTATCTGATTTTGGAATAAGAATTTATAGAATAGTTTATTCTGTAGATGAAAATGGATTACCTGATAAACAGGAGGTTATAAGAGAAAATATATTTCATGAAAAGCATGCTGATTCAGATATTGCTTTACACATAGATGAAGTAGATGGTGTACCAGCAAAAAAACTAGGTTCTGATGATAACCTGTCAACTTTAGCTGTATTAGTGGAACAATCAAAAGGTAAAGGTGTCATAATTGTAGATAGGTTAAGGCATAACATGAAGTCATATAAAACAGAAGGAGCTCCTGAAAAATGGGTGTACCTTAATGAAAGACATACAGAAGGGTTAGCACCATCTCTTAATAAGGATGTCTTTAATTATATTGAAAACAATAATTTAGAATATACCAGTGACCAGTGGGAAGGAATGTTTAGAGAATATGCAATAGAAGAAGGTATATTTGGTAGTAATTTAGCTAATATTAATAAAGCAAGAAGAGCGTTTGCAAAAGAATTTGGTGCTAAAACAAGAAAAGATGGAAGTGGTAATGTTATATTCTTGAGTGGAATGACATCTATGCCTGATATGGTACGCAAAATGTTTGCTGTTAGGATACCATCACAAGATAAACATTCAGCTTTAAATGTCAGAATGGTAGATTTTCTACCTGTATTCTACGGATCTACCGGTGTTTTTAGTAGAGAGCTTATAGAGATATCAGGAGCGGATTTTGATATTGATAAGTTATTTGTTCAAATGAAGGAGTACTTTTTTAAGCAGGGTAAATTTCATGAGTATGGTAAAGCTGCCAGTGAAAAAGAAAAGTATGAGCATTACATGCATTATGTAAATAAAAAAGTTAAAAAAAGAGGTACAGTATTAGGAGAGGCTTTGTTTAAATATACAGGAGAGGATGGAGATGGAGGAAATGCAATATCTAAGCAAATTAATTTACATGGTAGGGTGGTAGAATGGAGATTGACAGATGATCAAATTTACAAGTTGATGGAAGGCGGTTTATCAGAAGATGCTATAAATGCATTATCAATACTAGGATTGCCAAGATCATTTGAGGAGTATAAACAATATAAGAAAGATAACCCCTTAATGATTGAACATAAGGATAAGAGTGGTAAAAAAGTACTTGAAAATAAAGCTGAACCATACTCAGCTCCTTTAAACAATAGACTTATAGATTATAAAACTGCATTATTAGGCAATGATTATATGACAGGAGAGTTGCAAGTATATGTAGATAAGAATGGTCAGGAATCAACAACAAAAACTACAGGAAGTAAAAAAGTAAAAGGTAAAAAAACTAAACCTATTGCTTATGAGTCTGCTGATATAGTACCACTTACAGATTTATGGGAAGAGTTTGTAGATATGTTACCTGAATGGGCAAAGAAAAGGTTAGAAGGTAATCTTGATGTTGATAACATGTATGGTAAAGTAAAAGCATATGGTAATAACCAAGAGGGTGACAGAAATATTGGAGCTGCTGTATTACCCAGTGTATACCTTGCTTTGTTAGGTGAGCTTGGAATTTCAGTAACTGAAGTTGAAGCAAGAGGTGAAGATATAGGTAGTATTATAGAAATTGACGGTATTAAATATGCTAAGTTTGGTGAGCAATATGAAAAGAAAAAAAATAAAAAGTTAGGCAATAGAACTCAGTATATTATGTCTGCGTTGATTACAGCAATGACGGATAATGCTAAAGAAAGAATGGCTGCTAAATTGGGGCTTAATAGAAATGCATTAGCTGTTGTAGCTAACATGACATCTTTGGGTGTACCTCTTGAAACATCTTTATTACTTGCAAATAATAAATTTATTCAACATGCATACTTTTTAAAAAGCAGAAAAGCTGTTAACTTTAAAAAACTAATCACGGGTAGAATTGGTGAGTTACAATCAGCTATTAAAGAGCATGGAGCAGAAAATAAGCTAACCTCTAAAGTTGATTTAACTACTAAGATGCTTGAAGATTCAATTAATAATAGCTTATCACCTAAAGAAGGAAAAGCTGGTATAACCGCTAAGCTGCAGAAAGAACTTTTAACAATAGATGATTTATTAGCGGAAATAGCTATTTTAAATACATATTTAAAAGCTAAAGATATAGCTGATTTTACAGCAAATGTGGGGGTGTTACTTGGAAATATGAAAGGGCTTGGCTCTTCTATGGAAAAGATTATGAGAAAGGATACTGCAATAGAAAAGCTAGGATTGGATTTAACAGAAGGTGAATATCAATCATTAAAAGATCAGTTTGTAGTAGATGTAAGACCTGTTTTTTTAACAGATGAAACATTTCATGGTGCATACTTTAAGGTATATCAGGAAATAACAAAAGTATTATTTCCTAAAACCTTTACACAGTCAACAGAGCTTTTTAAAACCGTATTAAATACTGTAGAGGCTAATTTAAAAGGATTACAACCTGATCAAAAATTAAGTATTTCATATGATTTACTATCCTATCTAACAATAAAAGCTTATGAAACAGATAGATTAAATAATAATGCCCAATCTATAGCCTCATTATCAAATGATTTAATTTATCCGGTAGCTAATACAACTTCTATTATAAGCATTGTTGAAAACTTAAGGCGGAAAAATGAGCATAAAGATAATTTCTTTTTGAAAAACTTTATAGTCTTAGAAGAAAGTGATGCAGAAGGTAATGTTACAGGTTTAAATCTTGCTGTTGCTAATACATTTAATAGACTAAATGATGTGCAGAAAGTTGCTCTGCAGGATGGGTTTGCTGAATTATGGTATAATGCTGCAACAAGATCTGATGCTATGGCTATTGTGCATTATGCTATGGTAAAAGATGGGTTGATGTATAGATACGGTGGATTAACAGATGCTATTGTACCTATAGCTTTAGAAGGTTATTTAAAACAAGCAGGTGTTACATTAACAGAGTTGCTTAATAATAATGATTCTTCTTTTAAGCAAATATTTAGCATATCTAAAGATGATTTAATAAATGAATTTTTAGATGGATATCTTACTTCAGCAAGCTTTACTAAAAAAGGGTTGTTGAAGTCATCAGATAAAATAGGTCAATATGGTAACCCGGAAGATATAAGAAGGAATATGCTGGTTAGTTTTCTTGAAGATGTTAAATCACAATCTAAATTACATTCAGATGTAACATACATAACTTCAGCAAGGACAGCAGCAAAAGATAAAAAGAAGTGGGTAACAGCTAAAAACACTTCAAAATTAAAAAATGTTTTTCTTTTAAGTTTTAGAAAACCTAATGCTAAAGATGGTACTAAACAATATTATTCTAATACCCCTAAAGATAGAATTGAATTTCTGACTAAAATTAAAAAAGAATTAACCGCTATAAAAAAAGCATTTGGATTAACAGAAGCTCAGAAAATAAAAGAGGCAAATAAAAAAATATTTTTAGATAAATATATAATTTCAAATGAAGATTTAGCTTATTATAAAGCTAATATTGATCCAAGACAAGCATCTATCATAGATGATTTAATGAAGATATTTGAAGATGAATTTGGAATTAATATTTTAATGAGAGAATCTTTTAATGATCCAGCATTAAAAAACAAAAGAGTTTATATTGATGGAACAGAAGGAAAAAGAGTATTAAAAGTAAACCCTTATCAGTATATTAATTTAGAAAAATCTGAAAATAATAAAGAATATAGCCCGCCAAAAAAACAAGCAGATGCTTTAAGCAAAATGATTTTGGACATGGGGTATAAAGGATTTAAATCAGTGATAACTGAAAAAGGTAAATTTAAATTTACTGAATTTTTATTCCCTAAGATATATCAAGTTAGACTTAAAGTGGGGGTAAAAAGGAAAGGTTTATATTATAATGATAAGTATGAGTACGTGTTGTTTAAATTAAAAAAGGTATATTCAGCTGATCCAGCTACAAGTGTTGTAAGTGAAACTAATGAAGTAATAAGAGGTAGTTATGCTGAATATGAAGTTGTATTAAATAATGGTTCTTATGCTCAGTGGCCTGGAGGATTTATGTTTGGAGAAAGAGCTTCTAATGAAGAAACAAGACCAAAACCACAAGAAAAATTATATGGTATTGATGGTGTTGATATAGAGGACTCACATTTTGACATAGAAGGTTTTGACGCACAACAAGGTCAGGGTAGTGCTGAAGAAAATATTGATGATTTTGATGATCAATTTGACCCTAGTGGTTTTGATCCAATGCCACTTACTAAAGAAGAACTGGTAGGGGATTATGATCAAAAAACAGGATTGCTTATGGGGCGTGAATCTAAACCAGGTTTTACTATTTCTGCTGATAAATTAGGTAAAGATCAAGGTAAGGCTGATTTAGCAAATGCTTTTATTGGGCATGGTTTACAAAATACATCAACTGATACATATAGTAAAGATGCAAAATCTGCAGGGATATCTACAAATGAAGAATTATATGATACAGCAGATGAAAATACAATAGCTTTTGTGTCTGTTAATGGTGGTGATTTTTTCATTATGATGGATTTAAATATAGATAAATATTCAGAAGAAGATCAAAAGAAAATTTTAGCAAAAAGAAAAGAGAAAATAACAAGATTAGAAAATATACAAAAAACTCTTGATTTAGTAAATCATGTTTTAAGTCAAGGGGGTACGGTGATTATGGATAACTCAGGTGAGAATTTTGATAGGCACCCTTTAGCAAAAAAACTAGGTTGGGGATATAAAGGACAAGGAAAAGGGCAAGCTAAATCAAGATATAATACAGGAGAAAAAACTATACAAGATGAATTGGGAGCTCCTACAGGTCAAACATCAAAGGGTTATAATTATTGGGGTAAATATCCTGAATCTAAAGGTACTACTTCTGAAATTAAAATGAATACCGCATCAGTAACAAATGAAATAATAGGTGATGATAAAGGTGAAGAGTATAATAAACTTAAAGATTGGGTGGATGCACACATTGAAGTTGAGGTTTTGGCTCAATTAATTGCTATGAATTGGGTTACAGAAAAAGAATATGATGACTTTGGTAATTTAACAGATCTTCTAATGAGTAAATATAATGAAGACCCGATGACTACAATGGATGAACTTATTGAAACATTGAATAAATGTATTATACCTTTTTAAAATTATAAAGAATGTCAAAATGTAATAATGTAAATGCGCCTGAATTTGTAGCTTTAAAAAAAGCTTTTAAATCACAATTTAAAGCTAATTCAATAGTTAACAAATGGCAGGCTATTACAAGTTTAGATAGGTTACCTACAATAGATGAAGCAAAACAATTAGTCTCTAATGAAGAAGCTTTGTTTACAGCAGATAAGCTTGAACTTGGTAATGCTATACTAAATAATTTAGTAAGGTTAAATTTTATTGAAAAAGTCCGTGGTGGGTTTGTTGTTAAAAATTCAACAATAAAAGATTATAATAGAAATTTAATTGAAAATAATGTTGATAGGATTTGGAATTATTTAGCAATAAATAATATCAATAGTGATGCAATTGAATATACTAAGAATCCAGGTAAAGGTGTTTACATAAATGTAAACGTTGATAATTTAAAGAAGAGAGATATAATTGCTGCTAGAAATAGTCTTTTTAAAGGAGTTGAGCAACAACAGAATAATACAAGAACCCGGCATGTTGTAGCCCATCTAAAAAGAATATTTCCAGATGTGAAAGTTGAGTTTATGTCTGTTAAGGAGGCTTATGATTATTACATGAATAAGCCTAAAGAGCAAAGGAAATCCAAGTTTGAGAATGTAAAATCATTTTATGATCCCAAAACTGGCACGGCTATCCTTATAAAGGAAAGACTTACTGATGATATTGCAATAGAAGAAATACTACACCCTTTCATTAATTCATTAGAATTAGATAATAAAGCTTTATATGGTAACCTGTTAGTAGAAGCTAAGACAAACTTCCCTAAGTTAAAAGAAGAAATAGAAGAAGGATACAGTGATTCAAAAGGGTTTACTCAAGAGTATAGAGATAAAGAGTTAGTAACACAATCTTTAGCAAGACATTTCAGATTTGAATTTGAAAACAAACCTACAAACACATTTAAAGAATTAGTCAAGCAGTTTCTTGATTGGTTTAAGAAAATCATTAATAATATCCATAAGTATATCACAGGTACAGAAATAGGTCAACCAACTGTACAAGAAGAAACTTTAGCTGCTACAAGTGAAGGAACTCTTTTTACTGAGGATATAATGCAAAATAGATTAAACATAGATTCAAAATATAAAGGCAAAATTATATTTGCTTCTTCCGGTATTGGTAAATCTTTTGCAAAAGAATTAAATGGTAGAATAATAGACAGTGATCAGGTATATGCTTCTATATTAGGAGTGAGTGTTGCAGAATTACTTGATAAATTAATTTCTCTTACATGGAATGAAAAAAAATTAGTATTAAAAAAATTAAGAACAACACTCAAATCTTTAGCTGAAGAAGGATTTACAGTATTAACACCTACAGAAAGCCTTATAGATATTGCTGATTTTGCATTTATACAAGGTAATCCTGAGCAAATGGCAGCAAATACACGTAATGAAAATAGGGAAAATCCATATGAACAAACAATAGTTGAAGCAAAAGAAAGAATAAACAGGTATAAACAAAGATTAAAAAAAGCAGATTTAGAATTGGTAATATTAGATGAGAATGATTATTTATCTAATTATATTTTTGTAGAAAAAAATCCAATAGAAAGAATCTCCAGGGATGCAAATACTTTGTTAAATAAAAAGTTAGTTACTTATTTAGCTAATTTTGGTATATCTGTAAGGGAATTAAAAAATATACAAGAACAATTAAATATTGATGCTTTAGGGTTTGTTGATATGCTTAATAAGGTGGCATATGTAGATGAATCAGATTCAAAAGAATTGCCTTATTTAGCAGGGAAGTTTATAGCACACATGATGCAATATAACCCTTTACTTACCGATATTTATGCTGAGCTTAGAAATGCTGTTCAATCTGCTGATAAAAATGAATTATTAGATCAGATAGGTATTATGATTGGTGATAGATTGTTGGGTATAACAAGTACACCAGAAAGATTAGCATTATCAATCAGAATAATTAAACTAATAGATAAGCTTCTTGCATATTTTTTAGAGATGATTGGTAAAATAAACTATACACAAATTAATAAAAATGTAGGGATAATTGTAGAGGGTATTTTAGCAGATAATAAGAATATGATAACAGCATCTAGGTATAAACCTGGATTTGAAGGACAACCTGTTAAAAAAGTTTTTTTTCAGTCAGCTCTTAAAAAAGATAAGTTTGCAAGTATAATCGTTAATCAATTTGCAAAAGCCGGGTTTATTTTAACAGGTAGTGTTACATTATCTGAACAAGGTAGTATATATAGACCTGTAGAAAATCAAGTACATGATTTAGATTGGGTTAGTCCATATAACAGAAAAGTAACAAGAGAAAAGTTTAAAGAGTTATACCCTGAAGCAATTTTTATAAGAGATATTCTTAATGACGTATATGTTACAGATACATATGTGATAGCTCCAGAAGGATATAAGATAGAAAATATAGAAATTGTTGGAGAAAGAAAAACAGTTTTGGCTTATGATGTTGTCAGTAAAAAAACTAATGAAGTTAAAGGCACATACAGATTAGTAGATAAGAAAGAAGTAATGACTGGAGTGGAAGGAAAATTAATAGATTTCTTTTCATATCCTTTAAAAACTGATGAGACAGATACTTCTATGTTTGTAATGTTACCATCAGGACAAAAATTAGCTATAGCAGAATTTCAGAAAACATTTAGGGCAAAGTTGAGTTTTCAAAGACTTAAAGATATATGGGATTATAATAGATATATTCCATTTGAGGAATTCAGACAATTAATAAACAATGCTAAAGAGTATAGTACTTTAGGTAAAACTAAAGTAAAAGAATTAGAATCTATAACACCTAAAGTTAATATTATTAATTATAGAACAATGGATGATAAATCCAAAAAAGATGCAATTAATGGAAAAAAAGAAGCACAAAAAAGATGGGTTGAAGAAGAAATTGCAGAGTTTTATGAAGCAATAGAACAATATAATAAAGGATTAAATACATTTAGTTCTAAAGGGGTAAATAAAGGAAAAGCTACAATAAATGATGTTATAGATGAAACTCTTGGTATTTTTAGAACAATACAAATGTTTCCGGATTTTTCTAATATAATACTTCCTTATTTAGAGGATATTAAAATAGCACTTAATACATTTGATAGAAAAGAAGGGTATGCTATTTATAAAGAAAAGAAAAATAAAAAAGGTCAAGCAAAAGAAATGACTTTTGAAAATCTTTTTGAAGTTGTAGATAAATTTATAACACCTGTGCAAGAAGCTAAAGCTCCTGTTGAAATAACACAAAAGATATCAAGAGTAAAAGATCTATTTAAAATGATAGAGCTTATAGAAGAATTGCAAAAAATAAAAAAAGGAGATACTATTGATATTTTTTATGATGAAAATGATTTTTCAGAAATGTTTCCATCAGGTATAAGTGCTGCATCAGAGTTGTCAGATATTGCAAATGAATATGACATTAATGTTGAAGAGTATAAGTATGAGGAGGATGCTTATGGGTATACAGGGTTGGATATAAACTTAGAAACAATAAAATTTGATTTTATAGAATCTTTAATGGGGTTTAAAAGTGATTTAGTTAATGAGATAAAAACTTCTTTATCAGATCTTTTACAAAATGAGGATATTGATATAGATATGTTGTATAACATGATGTTTTTTGAAGTTGGAGAAACAACAAGTAATAAGTTAGATGAATATCATTTCTTGAAAGGAGGAGATTTTTCCATAAAATCAATTGAAGATGGAAACTTTCAAGTTGCTAAATCAATAGTAGAGGGTATTATGGAGTCATATTCAGAAACAGCAGATGTTGTTGAAGAAGCACCTACTGAAGTTACCCCTGAAGAATCACAGGAAATTGTTTATACAGCAGCTTTTGTTGATTCATCTTTAACTGATAGATATTCCTCTGATTTACCTAATAAATATGGTCATCATATGACTGTATCTTTTAGACCGGATACTTTAGATGTACGTGTTGGAGAAAAAGTTAAATTAAAAATTATTGGGAGACTTACCACTGATAAGGTGGATGTACTTATTGTTGAGAATTTTGAATCTCATAATGAGTTTCCTCATATTACTTTATCTACTGCTGAAGGAGTGAAAGCATTTGCATCAAATGCTGAAATTAAAAACAATCAAGATAAAATTGTTCCTCTTAATGAAACTATAGATGCTACCTATGGATATTTTGATGGTAGTAATGATGTTGTTACCCCCACTGGTAAACAAAAAAACATAGCCTTAAGTGATATATCACCTGAAGCTACACTTTCAGATATAGCAAAACTTCTTAATACAAAGGATGTTGTATTTGATATCAACCATCAGATTGAAGGTGATATTCAATTTTCATTAAGTCCGGAAAGAAATAAACTAATTAATAATATAAAATCAGGCCCGCTTGGAAATAAACCAAATGCTCTTCAATTACAAATGCTTGATCTTTTTACTCATGCATCTAAACAAGCCTCTAAAGAAGTTGATGGTTTTGTAGCTACAAGTTATTTAGAAAATCAAGGTGTTATTGTAGAATTAAATGAAGCAGATCATACATACAAAGATAATTTTGGACAACCGTATATGGGTACAACCACAGCTATAGGTGGTAGTATGAAAAATAAAGAAGATGTTGCATTAAATTTAGCTGTGGGTAATGATTTTGATTCTATAGTAGAAGGTATAATTTTAAAAAAGAGTTTTGATGAAATCTTTAAAGGAGTTACAAAGTTAAACCGTGAACAAGCTGATAGAGCTTATACTTTATTACACGGTAATTTAAAATTGATTTTGAAAGGAGGTGCTATGGCTATACCTCAGGTTGTTGTTTTTGATGTAGAAGCAAAAATAGCAGGGATGATAGATATATTAGTTGTAATGCCAAATGGTAAATTAAAAATTATTGATTTAAAAACAGCTAAGCATTCTGTTAATAGGGTGTTTAGAGGTGAAATTTCATATGAATCAAGTGAATGGGATTTAGAGGATGACAGTCTTTTAAAACAACTTGGGTTAACAGATGTATTATCAACAAAAGCAAAACAGAGTATTCAAATAGGAGTGTATCAAAGAATGCTTGAGAATATGGGGTATGAAATTTCAAAAGCTGATGATGCTTTATCTACATTCCATATACAAGTTGGTATAACAGGTAAAGGTAAAGACCAGGTATTTGATGGTACATTTAAAGTAGATGAGTGGTTAAACCATAACCCTATGGAAAATCTACCATATGTAGATGCATTAGTACCTCTTAGCCCTTTGTTACAATTAGACATTGCTGAATTAGAAGAAATAGCAGCTGAACAGAAAATTACTGAAGAAGAACTTTTAGGTCAGGAATTAATGCTAACAGATGGAGAATTAATAAATGAGGTTGAAGAATTTAATGTAATAGCAGAGGGGTTGAAAAACTACAAAGGAGCTCTTATAAAAAGAAGAGAGGCTATAGAAAAGATTAGGTCTTCTGTTTATATGGACAGATCTAAAGAAGAAACAGTGGAGTACATACAAAAAACAATATCAATGATAAGTATTGTATTAAGCTCCCGGAATGTAACTGAAGCAAAAGTTTTATTCTCAAACCTGGTAAGAGATAGTATAAAACAAGTAGACTCATTTAAGGAGTATCTTGAAAACCCAATAAATGTTAATGATACAAATTATATAACATATGCATTAAACATTGAAAGGTTTGCTGTTACATATCAAGGTTTACATGCTGTAAAAGGTGCTATTGGTTTAGCTAAAAGACAAACAGACCTTCTTTTTATATTACAATCAAAACTTAATGAATTAGTAGGCACTCATTCAGATGAAAGAAGTACAGTTGACCAAGCCATTTTAGATTTTGTAATGAATATAATAGCAAAAAATACGTTAGAAGATAACATATCAAAAGAAGATCTTTGGAAAATTGTAACTGAAGCAAAAGATATTTCAGGATCTGAATGGATGACCAGAGATATGGCTACATCAACAGATAGAATACTTGCCATTATGAATAAGATATATCATAATGATAAGATGAAGGTGATAGATAATGTTCAAAAAAGAGCATTTACAATAACCTCTGTAGCTGAAAAATTACTTAAACTGTCTGTATCAAGTAACCCTCAGGAGATATATGATTTTATGTTAAATTTAGATGAAAATAATGAATGGGATGGAAAATATTTAAGAGAAATAGGGAGTGCATATTATAATTTATTTGATAAATATAAAGATGCTACTTATGATGAAGGTAGCCCTATGAACTATATAAATATAAAAGATCCATCAACAGCAACAGCTAAAGAGGTACAATTTAATATTGACCTTGCTAATAAAAAAGATGAATTTAGTAAATTCATGGAAGCTGAATCATATGATAATGAAGGTGGTTATAGTGATGGGATGTATCATAGATGGAATAAAGAGTTTAAAGATGCAAGAAAAAAGCATGAAAGGTGGGTATCTTATGGTAGGTATGGGGAATGGCTGAAAAAAGCAAATGTAACCAGAAGGGCATGGGGTGCTTATAGAGCTAAATATTATAGGGAAAATACGTACATAGCTGTAAAGAGAGTAAAAAATGGAAGACCAACAGGTATTACATTTGAAACTACAAATGAGTTTGTGAAAACTGAATACAGAGAGATAAGAAAAACAGCAAGAAATGGTGACTCTATGTTGAGTGATAGGTATAAAAAACTTATAAGTCCTACAGATGCTTTAGGACGTGCGCAATTAGAATTTTATAATATGTTTAGAGACATGTTTGAAAAGAAATTACTTACTAAATTACCAATGGGTATAAGAGGGCAAATGTTAGGAAGAGCTCCTGTAGTACCAGGGAAGTTATTTACCAGCTTAAAAAAGAAACCTAATTTTGTAGTAGGGTTGTGGGCTAGAATGACAAGGAGTGTAGAAAATCTTATAACAGATACAACAGAGCAAAGAGCTGTTGTTACAGATGAAAGAGGAAATCCTGTAGATGGTATTCCTATTTTATTTACAGGAAGACCAAGAGATGAAGCTAAAATGAAAAAAATACAGGAAGAAATTACTGTATTAAAAAATCAGTATAAGAATTTTGAAATAAAAGCTGATGCTTATAAAAAACAGATTAAGATATTAAATGGTAAATACTTAGCTATAAGAAGCAAGCCTAGCACTAATGAAATAAGTAGAGATTTAGGAACATCTCTTTTAAAGTTCAGCCATATGGCAGAGCATTATGAGGTTATGACTGCTGCTGAAGATACTTTTAATTCAATGATAAAAGTATTAGAAAATAGAGATTATCAACCATCTGGACAACAAGAATTAGGAAAAAAAATAAAAGGTGTATTTAGAAAAAAAGGTGTAAAAACAAAAGGGGATGCCAATGTTGTAAAAAGAGCTAAGAACTTTATGCATATGGTTTATTATGATGATGAACACTTAACAAAAGGTAAAGTAGATAAAGTTGTAGATGGATTAATAAAATACACTTCATTATCATACGTAGCATTTAATCCTTTTGGGTCTTTTAATAATTATGTTTATGGTAAAATAAGTAATAATATTGAAGCTTTAGGGCAAAGACATTTCAAGTTAAAGTCTTATTATAGAGCAGAATATGAATTTACTAAAAGAGCAATACCATCTCTTATACATAGAATGAGTTCAGCTGGAGAAAAACTAAGTGCTAAATCTTTTTATGATCCAAAGTTACCGGGTGTTTTATATGATGCTCTTGTTGATGAGTTTAGAATGATGGATGATAAAGGAGATTTACGTGAATCAGGAAATACTGATGAATCTTATTTTCAAAGGCTTTATAATTTTGGATATTACATGCAAGATGCTGCTGAATATAATGTCCAAACAAAAGTGGGGATGGCTATTTTAATGGATACAATGATAAAAAATAGTAAGACAGGTGATATATCAACATTGTATGATGCTTATGGCTTTGACTCAATTGGTAAAAAGGCAACTTTAAAAGAAGGTTATGATACAATAGTAACTATGGATAGGAATGATCCTACAAAAGTTCTAAGTGAAAGAGCGTTTGATGCAACATTTAAATATAATTTGAGAAGTAAAATCCGTGAAGTAAATAAACAAATTCATGGTAATTATGCTAGAGATGATAGAATGGTCATGCAAACTTTTGCTGTAGGTAAGTTAGCTGCACAATTTCATAAGTGGGTTGCACCAGCATTGAGAGCTAGATTTCAAGCAGAATATTTTGATGAAAATTTAGGATGGATGGAAGGTAGATATATAGCATTAGGTAAATATCTTGCCTTTGTAGGTAAGCATATTATGAAAGGAGATTTAGAATTTGGCACGTATAATGAAAAATTTGTTGAACATTATAGGGATGAGAGAGGTACTAGTGAGCAGCATTATCAAAAAGGTACTGATAAATTAATGAGTTTTAAAAAAACCACAGGAGAGTTAATGATTATTGCATTAACTATGTTATTAGGTGATGCTCTTGCTGCTATGTGGGGAAGTGATGGTGATGATGATGAACTATCTAAGGTAAAATCAACTGGTGATGTTGTATTTTTAGAAGATATGTCAGAGCATATTAAAAGATTCAGGAATTATTTGAGGTATCAAGCAGATAGATCAGTTAAAGATATGGTATTATTTATACCTATACCAGGCGCAGGTGGTTTCCAACAAATGTATCAAATGTTTAAATCTCCAATAGCTTCTACAAGAACATTGGGTGAATTAGGAGAAGCAATAAGTTTATCTGTAAGAACACCTCTTGGTTATCTTTGGTATGATGAAGAAACTTTTTGGTCAGAAAAAGCTTATGTATATCAAAGAGGGGCTAGAAAAGGAGAATTAAAACTAAATAAAAACTGGGCTGATGCAGTGCCTATTTGGTATGCAATGAAAAAGTGGGTTGATTATAGTACTTTAACTAACTTCTTTATAAAATAAAAAATGCCATTCTGGGAATTAACCTGAGAATGGCATTTATAAAACAATCCTATGAAGGAAGAAAGAGTAGAAGTTACTTACAAGATACTAACATTTAATTAATAATTACGTAATATAAGAAATAAATGTTTTGTTGAGCTTGTAATTTTTGACAAACGCCTTATTATTTTGTATATTTAAACAAAAAATTATCATGGATATAAATAAAGACAATTGGTTATCTAAAAATGTAAGACCTTTAGTTTTATTATTTTTAGTGACAACGACAATACTATTAATATTTATTGATGGTGTTACACCTAAATTTGAAGTTTCTGAAAATTGGATAGGTTTGCTAGAATTAGTTTTAATTACAGTTATAGGTGCTTATTTTGGAGGGAGATCCTTTGAAAAAGTTAAAAAAACACCTGTAGAATCTGTTAAATAATTAGTTATGAAAGGTAAATGTAATAAACTGCTTACAAAGCTTATGCAAATGGGAGGTTCAATAGATTTGGTACAACCTACTGAAAATGCTTACGGAAGGAAGATTAAAAAGATGAAGCATGGAGGAAAGAAGAAGTATAACATGGGTGGTAGGGTTAGTAATGGCAGTATGACTTATTCAAAATCAAAAAAATAGATAAGTGAATATACTAACGGATATAATGAGCCTGCTAAGGCGTAAGAAGTATGTAGATGCTGTTAAACCAGATGATGTTTTAGTTCTTGGAATACATGAAGAACCTGAAATATTAGGTGTGGCATCTCCTATTCCTTATAAAAATGTTAAGCTTGTTAAAATAAAAGACCTGGTTATAAACTCTCAGGGATGCATACATCTAAATGTTCCTGATCCAAGTACTTTTGCAGGAATATACAAAGACACAACAACAGTTGATGGTCAGTGTTATGTTAATCTTAGAAGGTTAAAATCTTTATCTTTAAATTTGACAATAGTTGAAAATGGAGATTTTATTGAAATAGATACTACGCCTGAATGCTGTAGTTTAGAAGATACGTTGCTTATTGGACAAATTACAGGAGGAAGAGATATAATTCTTACTGCAACAGATAGCCTTTTTGGAGATGGAGCATCCCCTAATGATGCAAGACTTAATTTACAAAATGGTTCAGTGTGGTTAACTTGTGATGGCTTAAATGTAGGTGGTTGGATAGACTTAAATTCTTCAAAAGCACAAATGAGCTATAAAGGCTTAGCACCTACCAGTGTTACAGCTGAAGCTTTTGTAGATTCTAATGCCGCAGCTTTATTGCTCTACATAGACTCTGTTCCAGGTTCAGCTTATTTTGCAGCGACTCCAAATATTACAGGTTTATTTAGACCTATTTTATCTGACTTTTCCCCATACTTAACAGGTGTATTTTTAAGTACCAATAATACCATAACTACTGCTTCCGTAATAACTATTGATAATAGTTCTGCATATATAAATACAGGGTCTGAAAGCTTCCCTACATTATTTATTTCCGGAACCCAAAGAAGTGTTGCAGTTGGAGGAAAGGGGATCACTGTTAATGCAGACGATACAGTTTTTGTAAATCAAATAAGCTTTCAATCCATTTTTAATGCATTTAATACATTTATCATTCCTCCTACCTTTGCTTCAGCGGATCATTATGCTACTCTTCAGTCTGCCACTGGTACAATAGCATATCTCTCTGATATTCCTACTGGTACAGCAATTAATAATATATATAATGTAAATGGTCAATTAACAGCAGATAGATATTTAGATGGAAACAGCAAAGCTCATAAATTATATTTTGCTGATTTAGATGAATTTCAAGTATCTTTTATTAATACAATTACCTTATCCCCTGCTGCGCTTTACATTGGTGCAACAACATCTGTTTCAATAGCCACTCCTAATACAATAGCGTTATTAGGTAAAGTTGGTCAGGTTCTAAAACTAAACAATACAACAGGAGGATGTGATTGGGAAGAGAAATACTTTGCTGTAGATTTAAATAGTACTTTGCCCAATGTATCAGTTGTCATCAATGGCTCTAATACAACATTTACAGTAACTCATAACTTAGATAGCTTAGATGTTAAGCCTGAAGTATTTAAAACATCTAATGGTCAAACCACCTATGCCAGAATAAGAAGGATAAGTGTAAACGAAGTAACAGTAAGATTAAAAGGCACTATTGCTAATGGAGACTATAGAATAATAATATAATATGGAAATGCAAGATACTCTGATTGTAGTAAGTCTCACACAGACAGAAATTAATGCTATACCAACACCTGAAACAGCGGGTATGGTATATAATTCTACAACATCAACTGTGCAGTTTTATGATGGTGCTGCATGGGTAAATGGTAGTGGGGAATATAATACAGCTAGCAACGTAGGTGCTGGATCAGAGGTTTTTAAGGCAAAAGTAGGAGATGATTTAGAGTTTAGGTCTCTTATAGGTGGTACAGGTATTTCTCTCGCTCCAGGAACAGATGATATAACTATTAGTGCAACTGCACCTCCAGGAAGTGGGGTTTTTACTCCAACTCTTAACAGTACTAATATGGTTGAAGTTGGACAAGAATCTGACTTTGGAACTGCAGTAGCCGGAAACATAACGTTAACAGCAAACACAACATATTTTGTTAGAGGAAGTGTTACATGCGTTAACAGGCTTATAGCAGACACAGAAGGTATTGTTATACTTGGTTGGGATAGAGATAAAGATGGTTTAATACATACGGGTACTGGAGACTTTATAACAGTAACAGATGTTAATTTTGAATTAGCAAACCTTAAGCTTTCTTCAACTAATTCAACAGGTGGAGAAGTTGTGTTAAGAGCAGTAAATTATACTTTAGGTCAATTTAACGATGGTAGAATAAAAATACTTACCATAATTAATTGTCAATTTAGAGATTGTTTTGATGTCCACTATATTGAAGGATTTGATTTAGTAGATATTCAACAGACTTTGTTTTGGTATATTAAGGCTACCGTAATAGGTTGCCAATTTAAAAACACTTCTAAACTTCAAATTTCAAGTTGTGAGTATGTACGTTGGTTTGATGAGACTACAATTCCAACACCAGGTGGCTACGCTACAACATCAATGGTTGAAATTCTTGCTGGCTCTTCTTATGGAGCAACTAATATTTCAGGGTCTATTTTGCATCCACAACAAACACAAATAGGTTTAGACATATCAAACTCAAGTACAACAGGGTTTGGTACTATTGCTTCAAATACTTTTATAAATGCTGGTCTGACAACAGGTGCTGTATCAATAATTGATTATAATATCCAAAATACTTTTATAATACAAGCAAATCAAGGATTAAGCAATGGTAATGCATTGGCAACTATGGGCCTTAAAGATAATTTAGACTTTTTAGATGTTGCAGGAATATCTAATCCTTTAGTTTTCAAAAGTGCAAATACTTTTACAGGCTTTACAAATCCTATAACTTTTCCTATATCAAATAGAGTAACTACAAATGCAACTGACTGTAGTTTAACATATAATAGCAAAATTACAGCCAACTTTTTTGTGGCAGTAACAGCCTTTGTGGAGAGGGGTGGTGATGGCTTTATAGAAATAAGATTAAGACAGAATGGTGTTGCAATAACCACAACTACAGGAAGAACAGAAATAAGACAAAGTAGAGCAGAGTCATTATCTTTTACTATAATAGGACAGGCAAACTTTGGTGATGTCTTTGATTTAGAAGTAGAATGTCAAAACACAAGTGGAGTTATTCAAAATGCTAATGTATTAGTAAGAGATCTTACATTAAACGGTTATCAATTTTAAATATAAATCAATCAATTATAAACAATGGATTTCACACTATTATTACAAAGGTTTGCAGAACAGTCCCCTCTTATTATGGGGTGTGGCTTGGCTATCTGGCAGCTTCTAAAAATGTATAAGGAAGAGAAAGAGCTTTTAAGAATAGAGAGAAAAGAAAGAGGAGAAGAAATTAAAGCTTTAGTAGAAAGCCATACAGCAGAACTTAAAGAACTAAATAACTATACAAGAGAGCGTGACCTAGAAACCCAAGAAGCTTCAATAGCTACAGTTACAGCAGTAGAAAGTATACATCAGCTTATTAATCAAAAACTTAAAATGTTAGATTAAAATTTAATATTATGATAAAGCAAGAAAATCAGGTTGACCACGATCAAGTTCTTAAAGATTTTGTGAAGAAGCAAAAAGATAGGATAGAAAAACTTAAAGAAAAACGCAAGAAAAAATCAGATAAGTAATGAACATTCTACAAGATATCTTAGGTCTTTTTAAAAGGAGGAAAGTAGTTAAAACACTAAAGTCTAATGACTATATCCCTTTAGCTAGTTTTACTAATAAAAGAGAACCTTTGAAACCTAATCCAGAAATGGAAGCAAGTATAATTTCAGCTATAAACTTAAAAGCTTATATATCTGGAGGCGGAGGTGCGGTTAACACTGGATATATACAAACAGGAACAACAGTAAATGCTACTCCATTTTTGCTTACTTCGTCAAAAGCTATAGCGAATGGAACTGTTCAATCTTTTATAACAAGAGTTACTGCTATATCAACAGTTTTAGGAAATGTATGGTGTCATGAATTTAGAGGTGCTATAAAGCAATTTGGAGGTGTCACTTCTATTGTTGATACAGTAACAGATGAAATGATAGCAGAAGATGTTGCTACAGCAGCTTGGGGAACAGCGATTACGGCAGCTCCTGGATCTATGTCTGTGACAGTAACAGGAGCAGCAGTTAATATTAAATGGAAAGCAGAAACTATATTTAGTGAAATAGTGATATGATAATTAAAAACTTAAACATAAAAAATTTAAAGTATCTAAAAGGACAAGAACTGCCCTTTGGATTAGTCACAAGTGGACTTGTTTTAAATTTAGATGGTTTCTATAGTTCATCTTTAACAGAGCGTAAAGATACTTGGGATGACCTTACAAGTAATAACTATGATGGTACTATGCTTAATAGTCCTACATACACTACAGATAAAGGCGGTGGTTTATCATTTGATGGTATTGATGATACCTTAGATTTAGGAGATATACTAAATGGGGTAATAGCAGGAATAAGCCCTACTTATACAGTCCAAGCTTGGATAAAGTTTGATACATTAGTTGATAATACTTTATACTGTTTTTTTACAAAATATGATACTGCTCCTTCGGCTATTGCTCAAAGGCAACTTTTTATAAATGTAAGAAGCTTACCGTCTGCTCCTTATAGTTATGGAGGATTCAGAATAGAACATCTTCCTTATACATCTCCTGGACTTGTTAGTGGATTACCGCAAACAAGATTTGTAAGGAGTGATGGGGATGTTATAGAAGCAAATAAATTACATAATTTAACTATTTGTTTTGATGGCTCTATAAACACAAATGATGGGTTAGATAGACCAACATTTTATATAGATGGTAAACTACAAAGCAATGTAATGGCAGCAAGTTATGGACCTTTAACAAATGTATTTCAATCTACAATAAATAAAGTTGCTCTTAATGGATATATAGGAACAGGAACAATTCCATCAGCACCTTTTGCAGGAACTACTTATCAGACACTGGTTTATGATAGGGTTCTTACACAAGAAGAAGTAACACAGAATATTAATGTATTAAACGGTAGATACGATGTCACATAATTATGAAAATAGAGAGTTTATCATATTCAATGTTAGTGAACTATCAAAAATAGATTTTTCTCAGGTGTATGAAACAAATGATGTCAGGAAGTCTATTGACCAAACTAAAGCTTTTATAAAGTGGGGGCATGGTAGTCCACCGGACTTTATTGATGATTTATTAACAAAAGAAGGTCCATATACATATGAAGAAATGGAAGCAATAATGTTAACAGAAGAATGGAAAGATCCACTTATAGTATAAAATAAATAAAACAATGGGATTAAGAACAATATTTAAGACAGTAGGTCATTGGTTAAAAGGTTCTATAGTAAAAGTAGATTCTGAGATTCAGTTTGATACAACAACTAATCCTGAGATAGATTCAACGGGAGGTGATTTTGTATGGCAAACAAAAACTACTTCAGCAAGTTCTTGGAAGTTACGTGACCCAGGAACTTCAGAAGATATTATAACAACAGA
>Ga0233415_10000224_pt1 | contig 27987 bp, 35 predicted proteins | sample Na_anoxic_12_MG_FD_188631 | JGI IMG/M metagenome (GOLD analysis project Ga0233415, IMG submission 188631) | Seawater microbial communities from Saanich Inlet, British Columbia, Canada - Na_anoxic_12_MG | ecosystem: Environmental > Aquatic > Marine > Inlet | place: Canada: British Columbia...
TTGACCTAATATAGTGCATCCATCTGTGTGATCTTCCGTATTGCCTGAATGAAATAATAGTGCTGTATGATCAGGTACTACAATCTCAAATGTGTCAGTCCACTTTGTGCCGTGATACCGTCTGCACAGATACCGTCCTGATGGGATTTGGTACTTTTTATAGTCAAAAGCATCAGGCATTAAGAAGGAACAAAAGTACTCACCGTCAAGTACCATTGCCCCCAATGCCCCTTGTCTTGTCTGCTCTAATCTGTATAGATACATGATGATCCTTAAAAAGTGAAAGTCACACAGCCTGTAGGAGCGCTAGGAGGCAGATTAATCACTGTTATCATAACCTCATTACTGGGGCCTGACTCAAGCCCTGACTCGTCAAAAGCAGTTAGTACAAAATAATATATCCCTTCACTATGGCCGGTAAAACGGTCCGATTCAGTGACTAAGCCATATTCACCTATTGCGTTTTCTGCGCCGTATGTATAGCTGCCAGTCGCACTTCTCTTGTAGATCCTATAGCCTGCAAGGTCTGGTTCTGTGTTAGCAAGCCAGCCAAAGCTATATTCTCCGCCGATATCAACAGTCCCTTCATTTTCCTGTGCGGTTGATATCCCTACTGATAATAAGAGCATTAACATTATTACAATTAATTTCTTCATCGTTTTCTCTCCTTTAAAAGTTAGTTCCTGGGCTGATTGATGCGGACCATTGTATTTGTGTCTGTGGCATCAATAGAATTTAACCCGCTACCTCCCAGTAGATCCTCCCCTGTTGTTGTATCTATAAGCGTAAGATCGGATGCGTCTGTTGGTGCTACCGCTCCTGGCCATGTTTCTACACTATACAGATAAAAATCAGATAAGCTATCAACAGTAAATACGTCAATGCTACCATCTGAAGGATCTGCGGTACACCTATATTCCCTCCAACTTCTATTGTTCCCTAAACTAGACGCATCTGTAAGAACGCATGTTCCTGCCGCTAACCCCCACGTTGGTGTTAATAATGATACTGCGATAATTAATGCGATTAATATTTTCATTTTGGTTCTCCTAAAATAAAATGTTATAAGTTACGGAGTTGCTTCAACCCATGTTAAAACATGGGCATAGCTAAATACCTAGTCCCAACATAATAAATAAGTGCCGCTTTTTCAGTATTATCTAGTGATATATCAGACCCTGTGGTGGTATAGATATTCCCTGTACCATGCTTAATTACTGTTGTACGGGTAGTTGAAGCTGCCTTGAGGAAAAAAAACACAGGAACAGAATCAGTATCTATTGAATCAAGATCGTCTGTTGCCGTTGAAGATTCAGTGTCAATTTTCTGGTTAGATGATGTAATTAAAACAATGCCAGCATCAATTCTGGCTGTGCTACCCTCATCTAAGTCTAACCCCCCAAGACGATTAGTGAACTCTTGAGGGTCAGCCTCCCCGATAAAAGACCCCGCTGTATCAGTCTGGTTCCATAAAGGTTTAAAATCATCGGAAGCTAAAGATGTTAGCCCACTATCAACTCCAGGCTCATCAGAATATATATTGCCGCCTTGTAAAGCTCGCACTTGTAAATCACCTGAATTATTAGTTAGATCAATAACTGCATTTATTATATTTGCTGAACTATTCAATCTACAATCTAAAGCATAAGAGCCATTACCTGTTATAATAGCCCCGTTTGCATTAACAAACCCCCCAAAAGTAGTGAATATACCAGACAGAGTATTGCTAGTTATTTCTGAATTTATAGCATATATAGTCCCATTAGATTCACTAACTACACCAGATCCGGTATTACCATTGATAGTAGCTCCATTAATTTGGATGCTACCACCATAATTAATCACAGCCCCATTCCCACCATTTCCATCTACAATTGCGTTATCAGCTATTATACTTCCACCATATAATACATAAAGGCCATCAGAAGAACAGTCATAAATTTCAGCTTCAGATATTCTTAAAACCCCACCATTATAACACATACCACCTCTGCCACCAGAAGCCACTACAATCGCATTCTCTATCTCAGCCATCCCTCCTTGGCAGTATAATGCGGTATTATTAGAATCACAATTACTAAAATATGTTGTAATATGTGCATCCCCACCAAGTCTTATATTTAAACTTGTGCTGTGCATTGATATATTGTCGGAAATTAATACACCCTCTACATCAAATGACTTATTAGACGACTTTATCAATGCATCGTTAATCCTAAGTTTACCTTGCATATCGATATCACTAGATAGGGTAATTACACTATTATAATAAGCCTCCATTAGTACAAGCCTACCACTAGAATCTGTTGCTTTTAGCACAGATGCTAGTGGTGCAGATCCAGTTGTTGATCCTACTAAAAACCCCGTGCCTAAAAAATTATAATCACCCACCAATGTAATATCAGTAAATAAATATTCATCATCTATTAACATTATATTAGCTGAAGCGGCTAATGCATAATTAATTTCATCCGTCATATCAGTAGTGCCTGGTGTGGTATTAGTACCCCACATATTAGGAGATACACAACCACCTGACTCAGTAAACGTAACAGTAGCCCCATCAAATATTTGCTGAGTAGACCCTGCTTTTATATTAGCAGGTGAGTATATGGCTACAGTGCCACCAGATAACATTGCTCTGGGCTCAAACTCAAAAGACTCATAGTCTTCAAAAGTGACAGCTGAACTAACCTCATAAGGCGTAGATGCCCCACTTGTATGTATCAACTTGTAATGAGTTGTTGTTCCATCCGCTGCGTATCGTGCAACAGCTTTTGTGTGCATGGCAAGAAGTTCTGTTCCAGTCGATGGATATAATATCAATCCACTCTGTTCAAAAGTTTTACCCCATGATAATGAGGCAGACATAAAAACAATAAGACCAATGATTATAATTTTTAATAATTTCATTTTATCACCCTTTTAAATCCAGTTTGAACCATCATAAATTAAAATATGCTTTCCAGGTGCCAATGGCACACCGTCAAGATAAAGTAAATCTCCGACCGTACTTGAATTAACAAATGTTCCTCTGAACCCAGTTAAAAACCCTGAACCGGTTGTCAACAGCCTGTCTGATCCATCAGGGTCATATATATATGTACCTGCAAGACCTGTAACCCATGCGACCGTCTCATTGCCTGTCATAGTTGAGCTATACGTGGCTTGAGAAACAACAGGAGCGGAAAAGGAAACAGTCCAGTCTGTAAAAGTGCCTGTTCCTTCATAATAGACAGATTCTGCAACCAATGCCCCAGTGCCTGAATTGTAAGACGTTACACGGCAATTCATCCAATTATCAGGATCAGATGTCCTGGCAATCTGGATATACATCCCTGGCAAATAAGATTTTGAAGCATCCACGGTTAAAGATTTTGCCCCTGTGCCTATTGCTACTGATGTGGTGCTGGTGGATGCAGTGTCATTCAGGTCCATTGCCTCTGCTACTGCATTGCACTCATCAGCGAAAGTGGGCAAAGCCCCTAAAAAAGTATCTGCCTTTGTTGAAAAATTGGCAGGCTCTGCCCTGCTTGGTGGATCTGGTAATGCAGTTATAGCCATGTTAATGATCTCCTATATGATTTATACTAAACCTTCAACTTCGATTGTGCAGATTGCATATGCTGGATAGCTGATCACTATTGAAAAATCTCTGAAATAACCATAAGCCAGAAGTGTTTCATAAGCCTCTGATCCTATCCAAACAAGAGGAGTCGCCCTATAATAAGCTAATAACCTATTAACCTCTGCAATGTCTGCATTAAGTAATTGGACATCACAGCTCATCTTTTTTGAATACGGCCTTTCAACTATTATCGAGTTTCCAAAGTCGTCATTCTCTTTCGTAGAGTAATCATGGATACCGATTGACGGGGAATAAAGGGTGTCTCCAAAGTTTGCCTGCAAGCCTAAAACTATTTCCCCAATCTTGGCTATTGCTGCATCCCCTGAATATGTTATTGTGACATCTATTACAGCGTTGTAGTAAGGAGGTATATCAGTTAAGACAAAATCTGTTATATATGTCAAAGTACTGAAAAAGTACGTATACCAATCTACTACAGCACTAACCCCAGAAACTTCCGTTGACACTAACTCCTTTGTGTAGTTGTAAACCTCGCCATCTACAGGGTCTGTTGACACGACTTGGACAGACGTAACATTGTTAAGGTTCATAAACGCCATTGAATCTATGATCTCTGCTGGCGTAAATTGATAGGTGAAAACACCGTTATATTCAGACTGTGAGTTTATTATCTCATCAAATGATTTCCAGCGGTTATTATACCCGATCTCTAGCCAGCTAGGAACAGTCTCCAAAACATCAAGAGGCGGGTAGTTTTGAGTATTGCTATCAACTAAAGACTGATATATTTTATGAACATTGTCCGTAGAGGCCGTAATTGTAGGATAAGCGAGGCCCTGGTCCGCAAGCTTACCAGCGACACCAGTTACCCCAATGATTTCGCCCAAAGTATATGAGCCTGTCCGCTCTCTCACATAATAAGTAAGTGTGGTGATAAAAGAGACCACCACCGATGTTTCAGACGATGTTTGCCCTGTTATAATATCCCCTGGATCCCAATCAGTGGCAGGAGCAACATCAAGAGTAAGGATCTCAAGACCCTCAGCAACCATGGTATAGTCATCTGTATCATATGAGCTATTCATTGCAAATTCTGTATAATCATCCTCAGCAAGAGAGGAGCCTGTCAGAACTGCATCAGTGATTTCTATGGGTCGTATTATTTTCATACAAGCCTTTCTGCTGGCATACCGTCATCATCAAACCTGCCTAGTATTTTAGATATTTTCAATGTGTTTTTTGCTAGCTGATAGTTTCCTGACTCTGTTACCTCTCTCAAGCCCCTAAGCTCATTCTTAAGCTCTTTGAACTCATTAAGTGAGGTTACGTTACCACTTTTTGATTTGCGCCACTCTTCGGCCTGTGGTGCGGTTAGAACAGCCTCATTTTTATGTGCTTTCATTAAATAACCATCATAAGGCACATTGTTTAGGCCTGTGGCATGTCCTGGTATTGATGCGGCCAGCATTTCACCTTGAGAGGTGCTGAAACTTGCTGCCTGGGCCAACTGGTTAAGCACCTGTGATTCAGTGCGCCTGTAGTCAAGCTCTGTCTGACTCATTGAATAGGCAGAGGCAAGAAAGGTTTTTGCTGCTGCTGGTAGAGCTGTAAGGGCCTCAGTATCTCCACCCATGGCCTGGGTGTATAGAGTGTTAAACCCTGCCTGAGTTGATACTGTAGCGTTTCCGCTTATATCGTCTATAGCTGATGATAAAGCCTCTGTAATAGAGGTATATGTCTCCATGGCGTCATTTAAGTCTTCCTGAGCCCATATTTGTTCTTGTATAGACCGCAAAGACTCGTCCATAGCGTCAAGTTCATATTGCCTTGCAAGTGCGAGGGCTTGTTCTGATTCTCCCTGTGCCTTTAACAATTCAAGCTCAAGAGATAACCTATCTTCTATTAAATCCTTTGCCTCTGACTCCAGATCCTCAAGGCCTGAGTAATATGATGCAGCCTGCTCAGATAAAGTCAATAAAGCAACATAGGCCTGCTGTCCAGCCTCAGTTGATAAATCCAGACCCTGTACAAGGTCCCTATATCCATCTCTAGTATCAGGTAAAAGAGTGTTGATATCAGATAGAGCCCCTGATAAATCCGCCTGTAAATTTGTGAACCTTTCTGCTTCTGGAATAAATTCTGTATAAAAGATGTCAAAACTATCTCTAAGGTTGTCAATGCCGTCTGCCATGGCAATAATTGTTTCGCTGAATTCTATTATTTCAGGGATGGTTCCAGTAAAAGCCTGTCCTGATTTTTCAAGCATATCTACAATAATTGCCTTATCGGTGACAAGCCTAATTGCAGTCTCATAAAGTCCTTCACCTATCTGCTGATATCCTTCAACAATAGACCCAAACAACTCACTTACAGCCGTATCTCCTAACCCTGAGAAAAAGGAGACAAAAGCTGAGTCTATCTCTTCGGCTGTTTTACCAGTAATGTCTATAAACTCAGACTCAAAAGTGTATGCAAGTGTGGATGTTAAGTCAGTCCCAAATTGAGAGGTTAAATCAATCAATGTGTCAGAAATATCTTGATATACTGATGATATGCTGTCTTTTGTGCTTTCGCTTAATTCCTCTTCTATAGTAATCCCGCTAGAGGTTAAAAGCGCGGAGGAATCAATACCCCCTCCTGATGATAACGATCCAACCCCAGCCCCACCTATCGATAATCCATATTGTGCATATGCTGCCAGAACCTCTCCAACTAGAGAGTATGTTCGGATCTCTGCTAGCATATTAGTGAAAATACCTACATCGTATTTGATCACATCTGCTGCCAATCCAGAGATATTACTATTCAAATTTATCATGGACTCATTAAGGTTAGACAGCTCTCTAAGCTCCATGTTATAAGTGTCTTCTAGGATTTCATACGCATTACCAACTGACTCACTTCCAGAGTCCCCAGTCATAGAGGCCTCTGTGTATGAAGAACCTGAGCTACTGCCACCACCACCAAAAGCAAGCCCGATTGATCCTAGTAAAGTTGCAACTGTCCCAATCATTGCAGCCATTCGGAAAGGAGCCGAATAGGGGTCACCTTGGGCCTGGTTTAAGACGGCATTAACCGCCTCAACTGCTGCAAGCGCATTTTGAGTGATGACCATCGCCTGTGCAGCTTGTTGCATCTTTTTATAACTGCCTGATCCCTGCTCATACATAGACCCTATGGATTGAAAGGCTGAACCCATTTGGCTTAAAGTAGCGTCTGTCTGCTCTCTCTTGGCATCAAATACAGCTTTATCAAAGTCCGCTATTTGTTGTCTTGCTTTTATATTAGCTGCTGCCTCATCAAGTCCAGCGTCAATTCTGGCCTGTCTTTCTATCTCAATCCACTCTAAATTAGCTTCCCTATATTCATTTTCATAAGCTTTAAGATCTTCATACATGTCTATCTTTGCTTTTATTATAGCTTCTGCTTCTTTTTGTGCTGCATCTTCTGCTTCTTTGGGATCAACGAATAAGGAAGGACCAGAATCAAGTAGACTTGGTAAATCACCGTTATCCTGACCGATACCAGTAGGGGCGGTTATTAATGCTTCTTTAAACTCTTTAATTTTCTCAATAAAGTTATCATAGGCGTCATTTGTTTTTCTTATATCTGCTAGAACATCCTTTGTAACGTCTCCTGATGATAGTCTAAAAGTTTCCAGTGAAGATTCAACAGCATCAAAAGGGTTAAAATCTAAAGCTTTTATTTTAACTAATCCGTCGAATATAGCATCTAAAGGCTTTGATATTATACGCAATAGATTGAACATTTCATCAAGAGCAATAGCTATTCCCTGTATGGCTAAAGTGCCTACAAGTTTAATACCCAACCATGCGTTTTCAAAAAACCTCATCACGTTGACTGTAAAAACAATTGCGTCTGCAATTTTCTCTATGTAATGTGGTATATTCTGATCGATTAATGATTTGTTGGAAAGTAACCAGTTGTTAGATTGTGTTATCATCTCTTGATAATAAGGCAAGATTGCTTGACCTAATAGAGTAGATATGTCAGTCAATAAAGCTTTCTGTTGTTTCTCCTGGTTTGCTGCGCTGTCCATGGTCCTTTCCATGTCACCAAGTGCAGCCGTTGAGCCTTCCACCATAAGGGCATACGCTGCCTGGGCTTTCTGTCCTGCTGTTAGTTCGTCAACAGTATCTGCCATACCCATGGTCATAGCTTTCTGCTGTACTATGGTAGCGTTCAATACTACCCCGTACTTTCTCATCACCTGATATTCACCAGTCAATGCACTCTGTATATTAAGCATAACCTGCTCAGTTGGCAAGTCATTAAATGATCCTAGATCAGCAGCCAGCTTTACTATCTCATTCGATAGCTTACCGGCAGATACCGAAGACATCCCCATAGGAACAAGTAAATCCTGCACAGAGGATAAGTACTTTTTAGCCTCAATAGTAGACATAGCATATGAGCCTACAAGGGTTTTGCCCCACTTTTCAGCTTCTGCTCTCTGCCCAGCAAATACAACATCAAATTTGCCCTGAACCTCTTGAAGTTCTGAGGCAAGACCTATCGCAATCCTAGTTTGTTTCTGAATTTGATATATTGCAAGGGCTGTGCTTGCTGCTAATGCATATTTGGCATAAGTGTTGAGTTGTTTTCCCAGCTTGTCAAAACTGCTGGCGAGGGAGTCTGTTGCTTTTTCTGTCGTCTTACTTGACCCAGTGAGCTTATCAAGACGTTTATCCGCAGTAACCACGCCGTCAGAATCAATCTTTATATATAAATTGGCTAAATCTTGAGTCATTTTTTTAAGCTCTCTGAAATAAAGATTCGATCAATTTGTTTTAGCACTTGAATTTCCCACGCTTGAGGGTCCTGCCTTGTTAAATCAGACCAAGCCTTGATCTCTGTGTAAGTTAAAGGAGATGGCCCTGCTTCGCTGTATCCACGCCCGCCTGACAAATCACAAAACCAACCCCATATATACTGTATGCATTCATCATACTCGATTGATTCAAGTTGCTCTGGAGTCCGTCCTGTCTGTCTTTCAACGACCTGTAAATGTTCTCTGAGTGTACTGCCGTCTTTCTGCCTTTTGTTCAGCCTAAATTCTTTTTGAACATACCCGATAAGGCCATATCCAGGGATTAGGTTTTTCTCGCCGTCCTCCCCGGCTGGTTCTCCTATCAGGCTTTGATAAAATTTGCCCTGTCACCTATGGCAATGTCTATCTGCTCTTTGATCCATGGGAAGCGTGAATATAAAGACTTTGCGTTATCTACAGAAAATACAACATCCTTTTTGTCAAGAAATATAGAGTCCTTATATTCCCCATTCTCATCTGATGATTTCCACCCTGTTGTGCATTCTGCCAGAAGATCAAGACCATTGGCCTCTATTTCTTCCTGAGATGGAGAAGATATCTTTCCAGATCTAAATCCATTCTTTGACATCATATCCATTCTTTTTTTGTTCTGCTTCTTTGTGATTTGTTGAAAACAGTCTGAATCCTTGCCCAGTACAGTAATAATGATTCCTGTATCCTCATTGGTGGCAGGATTGTAAAGGTTAACGTCAAAACCGTCATTAGACCCCTTTACAGTATCAAGGCTATTCAAATCAAATTTGCCCATATTCTTTCTATCTCCATAATTAAAGGTTTTTGTTAAAGGGGCCTCTCAGCCCCTGGGTGCTATGATAAAGTGCTGTCCTGAATGCTGATGGTTGTTGCAAGGGTGTCTGTGGCTGTGGCTCCTGTTTCTGCTCCTGCGTTTATATCAAATAGGGCAGTGAAAGGCATGGTCTGGATTATGCATTTTTCACCGTCGTCTTTTGATGATCCGCTAAGCTTAACCCGTGGAAGAGTAAAGGATATAAAGTCGGCATCACTCTCGTTGCTGGTAGTAAAAACGGCTGCAATGGTTATCTCTGTTTCATCTACAAAGTAATCCCTTAAGGTCTCATCCTCAAGAAAGGCAGAAAAAGAGCCTGTCACACCAACCCTACCAGGGCAGATGTTAGGCTTGACATTAGATCCTACAACCGGCTCGCTGGTCATATTGCCTGTTATGTCTAAAGACAGCCCTGTCAAAACAGCAACCTGTGTACCCTCAATTATAATTGCTCCGTTCACGGCAGCAACTACGCCAGTGGTAGACGCATCCAGAACCGCAGTAAAATAAGGAGACGAAGCCGAATCAAGAGCGTTGAAGTTCAACCCCATCATACCTACATCAAGGCTTGATATGCCTGTGGGTGGTAGCCCTATTGCCATGGTGCTTGGCTTCATATCATAAAACACCTCCGACACATCAATGTCTGAATAATTGTGCTCCATGGTAAACCAATTCTCAGTATGTCCAGTCTCAGGAATCCATGTTTTTTGACCCACTCCTGTAAATGTTGCAGCGTCCCCTGCTATCTTTGCTGCTGCTGCATCACCATCAAGGAAAATGCCGGTCATTATAAGGTCCGTTACGGCTGTTACAAAAAAGTTTCGGTCATTATTGTCTGCCCCTGTGGTTGTCCACCCTGACCACCTGCCAACATCACCCACTTTGATACCATCCTGTAGGAAGGTTCCTGTAGCTGCTGATGTAAATGTGGCAGAGGCACCGGAAACCACAGCACAAGCAATGTCAGATTCAGGCCCGGCAACTGGAGCCGCAACAAAGTCTTTTCTGAGGATTGCAGCCATCAATAGGTCATAGGTTCCAGGTGATAATTCACCGTTTATAGGCCCATCTGAAGACCTTACCCCATGCCTAAAATCTGAGGTTTGCTGGTCGGTCCTGATTTCGTTTGACTGGTAAGTTTCCTTGGTCAATTCAACACCGCTCGTTACCCTCCGCATATACTGAGCTGTGGCAAGGTCGGAAACCGCAACAGTCCCCTGTGTGGCCTGTGGTGCAAGAACTACTTTTTTTGATATCCCTGATGCTATTGCCATAATCTATCTCCTTTATTGGTTACTGTACCCCGGCGAACCACCGGATATTTATAGGTATCATCCATCTATCACCATCCGCTCTGCCTTGCAGTATCTCAGGTGTTTTGTTTACTCTTACGGTGATGCCCCCTGATGTCATAGAGGTCCCACGTTTAAAAGTTGTTTTTATAAGTTCGGCCCTTGCCTCTGCTGTAGCGGTTCCGGCCAGTAAGGGATAATATAAATTTACCTTAAATATCCCTATAAGTCTATGGTAATCATCCCCCATGGTAGGGTTTTCAACTGATGGTAGCACATATGCTGCTTGGTATGGTGTGCCGTCAATGGGATCATACTTTACGTTTTCCCATGCAACATCAATAGATCCTGGAATGTTGTTTAGCTCGGTTTGCAATGCAGCTCTAACAGAAACTATGCTCATTTTAATTTTTCAACCTCTTCTGATACTATCCCGTCAAACTCTGCGACTGTCAAAGCCACGAATCCATGTGGAGCTTGATTTTTACTGTGACCATTTTCAAGAGCCTCAATATACGGAACTGAGTTTTGTATATAATGCACATTATCTCCAGGCTCTTTAGGAACACTGTTAATTAATTTTTGCAATGTTGCTGCTCCGTCTGGTGAAGTATCTACTCCAGGTATTTCCTGTACAACTCTTGATCCAGTGGAAAACATCCAGTTAAAACGGGCGTGGCCTCCGACATATCCTGGTGGTGGTGGACTTTGCCAGTATTTAGCATCACCAACAGGGGTCCTGGCAATAACTCTTTGTCCTACATCAATCACAGTTCTTCTTATGACTGTGTTTGAATTGCCCACGGCCTTCTTTGCAAACTTGTTTATATCATCAGCAAAACCCATTTAAGCCCTCAGATTGATCTTATACAAAACCACTGTGCCGGCTGGAGAAACTCTGTCAAATGGTGCTACCATGGTGTAAGTTGTACCTGCTGCATCTGTTATCTTATCCCCCAAAACAGGAGCATCAAGGACCTCTCCAGCAGTGTTTAAAGGAGATAACAAAAGGAGCTTATCAGTATTCTTTATGGTAGTTCCATCAATCATGTTGTTTTTCCACCCAACTATTGCACCCGTTCCTGTCTGCTCTGTCTCTGTGTTTGTGACTCCACCTGTTGCGGGGTCATACTCACCTTGAACTATATGAGTGAGTGTTACGCCCTGCCCCTTGCCCTGTAAAAGCCTATTGGCGGTTAATGCCATCTTACTATAAAAGCCATCTGAGGTGCTTACAAACGCCCCTGATGCTGAAGAATAGGTGCCCAACACATCATCAATAGTGATTCCATCTTTTATGTTCCCAGCCTCACAATTAGTTATTGAAGAGGCTCTTTTTGTGCCAGTTAAAGTGCTGCCCTCATAATCATAAGTGACACCATTCCAAACATTAGCAACACCTGGGTCTGAATACCCACCAACTCCACCTGGATCATAGGTGCCTAAAACACTATCACCCCTATCAACATCAAGCTTGACCTCATCTGCTCCAGGCAGGAAAGCAAGCCTGTATGCAATAAAATTATAATCACCTGGTGTTGTGGATCTATCTCTGAGCCTGTAAGCCATTAAGGGACCACCTCAATCATATCATCCAGTTTATCAGCTATCGCCTTTGTTGCGTCAACCTCTGTCTTTGTGAGTGCCAGCGTTCCTCCTGCTGCCTCAAGAGCTGTCTTAATTTCTGCGGCTGTTGGTGCTGTTCCTGCGGCATCTGGGACAACAGTATTTGCACCGTAGTCAGTCAAAGCCGTGTCGCATGCTGCGTTTACCTCTGCGCTTGAAATATTATTAAGAGCTGAGATCTGCGCTGGTATAGTCGTGCCGGTATCAACTAGGATTGCATCAACATTAGTATCAATGATGTCCTGTTTTGCTTCTTTTGCTACTGTTGAATTTAAAGCCATATCCGCCGGAGCCGTGATGGTCTGTGCTGTTCCTGGTTTACTTACTGTTGCATCCTTCGCTACTGTGCTATCAAGTGCCATGTCTGCTGGCGCTGCTGTGGTAGCTGTCTTAATGCCTGTGCTGGTCAAGAGTGTGTTTAAGGCTGTTAATCCATATGTTGCAAATTCGTTAACTGCTGCCACAATCGCCTGAACGAATGTGGAACTCTTCAGGATTAAGTCTGCACCTGTTGAAGATAGTGCAAAGCCTGTTTTATTGGTTAAGGTTGTCACAGTCGGGATAGTGTTGCCTGTTCCTGCGTACCCTGTTCCATCAAAGAAAGATTCGGCGTTGTCGGCTGCGGTTGAATCTCCTGAAATTGCAATCACATCAGAGTTGAAATTTCCACTGCCATATTTAGCATCCCAATATTGCTGAGATACTACATTTATTTCTATCTCAAAAGACAACCCTCCAGCCACATGAGTGAAGATCTTTGCAGGACCTAGTGTATTGGTGTCAGTGGCATCCAGCACGGCGTAATAAATACCATTAGAGATATGAGTAGCACCGCCACTATTTTTACTGGCCAGTGTTGTGGCTCCCCATTTCCAAACCTTTATATCAGTATTGGCAATGGTTAATGCTGTTTCTTCGGTGTCTCCATCTGTTGAGTCAAGGAAATACCCTAATGGCACTTCTTGACCTGCCGTGTTGTATCTTAATTCAATTGCCATAATTACCGCCTATGTTGTCTAAAATGATGCATCGATACTGGTATTGATATGCCTCCTGCTGACACATACTCAAAAGCTCCGATGCTTGGAGGGTCATTCCATGTTGTGCCTATTATGTCAGTTGTTAATCCTGATATTGCTATGCCTGCATGGTAAAGAGGTGAATCAGTATCTTGCACACTCCAATCAGGCCCTAATCCATCAGTATCGGTAAAGCAGGTTGAATCCCATGTTGCACTTATATCAACTGTATTTGTGCCTTCTGCTTTGCCTTGATCCATTGCGTTATAACTAAGGGAGTTATACGCACCATCTATGTCATCAATATTGTTAAATACAGCATTATTAATTAAATCATAATTAGAGTTACTTGCAATACCTATATGACAATAGCAAATTGTGTTATTGTATATTTCAGCAACGGACCCACTGGATGCTGACAGAATACCGTGGTTGAGCTTTGCAGTATCATCTACATTTAAAAAACCATTTATTAGATTATTTTTTATTACTATGCCTCTAGCATCTGAATCACTTAATCTGATAGCATAATCATTCGCACACGATGGACCTGATAAATGTCCAATAAATATGCAGCTATCTATTATATGGCCCGACCCTCCTTCTTCTACTCCGGAGAAAATAATACAACCATAAACAGAAGAGCTAGTTCCTGTATGATCAAACTGGATATTTATTATATTAACATACTGTTCGCTGATTGTAATAGATCTCGTATTAGAACTTTTTATTACATACTTTGTGTCATCCCAAACACCATCACTCGGAAAGTCTGACCCTGTTACTTCAACTAAATCACCAGTACCGGAAAAAGTAACAGCAGTTGTATCATCAGACCCATCACTAGAAAAACAAGAAATATAAATGTCATTTCCTGCACCTGGAGCAGCCGCTTCAGCAAGGGATAAAGAGGAATAATCCCCTGTTCCTCCAGGGTCTACTGTTTTGGTCCAATCAGCCATTTACTTACTCCCAATAATAGTAGTTAAATTCTCAGCATATCGTGAGTAATTCTCTTTAATCGTTTTATCTTCGTACCGTGTTTTATATTTAGGATCTTTTACAATCTCTTTCCATGACTCATCTTTATCTTGCCAAACGTTTTTCCTTTCTGGCTCTTCATCTGTCCAATCAAGAGATTTCCCTCTGTAGATAGTTTTATTCTGAGGCTTAACAAGATCAATGGCATCTTTTGTATCTTCAACTTTTATTATCTCAAAATCAGCGAGTTCAGTTGATGTGAATTTTTGATCATCAGAAAACTCTCCAATGATATCACCAATCTCATTGACCCCTTCACGATATTGTTTTTCTGTAATCAAAACTAATTGTGTCATTTTCTATCCTTTTGGATCAAGTTCTAAACTGTTTTTTTCTTCCTCAACTCGGTTGTCATCAATAGATACATAAGTGCCTTTCTCAGCAAGTTGTGCCATAACATCCATCTTATTTATAACATCTGCATCTAAGTAAGTCTGGTCCCTAGTAGCATTGCTAGCATCAATAGTTGCCTGCTCTTCTTCTGTAAGCTGTTTCAAAGGAAGGAATACATATTCAAAATTATCCAGATCATATTCTGAGGATTTTAAAATTATGGAATCCATCCAATCAATTGCAGGTCTTAAAACATTTTCCTGAAGTGATTGTACTCTATCATAATAATTATTCATATCAGATTCACCAGTAGCATTCATGCCACCAGGAGATACTCCAACCAGCCACAAGGCCCCCTGCAAGTGGGTGGTATCTGTTTAATAATACTCCTTTAGGTGGTTTTAAAATCATATTAGCTCGCTACGGGTATAGATGCTGTTTTGTACTTCACTGTAACCGCCAATTCTTGTCCACCCTCATTCAGGACTGCGATCTTGAAGTTGTCATAATACTGAGGGCTAATTGGAAACTGGAAATGCACAGTGTCATTCTGAACAGGCGTAATCTGAAATTGATATGGGGAACCTATCGTTGTTTCCTCATAAGCAAGATCCGTTTCACCTAATATAAAGATAGTTGAGGCCCCATCTATGGCACCTGTGTTATCCTCAGCAAGAGCAATACCTATTATACAGCCAGCCTTACCACTCAGGCTTAGGGCATCCCCTGTTTCAGTTGCGTTGTCTGCTAAAGCATCAGCGTCCCAATCAGCTGCACCTTTCTGCATAAAAGCCCATGCGGACCATTCATATCCTGTGTTTGCCATATTATGACTCCCTTGCTTCTAAATTCGTTTTGGCTGCTGTTTCCAGATCTGCAATAAAAGTGTTTATTGCGTCTTTCTCTGCCACTGCTTCCAGGTGTTTATTCCATACATCATTTAGGATTGCACCTTTCTGGGCATTGGTGTCGATAATGGCCTGAGAGAAATTATAAGATTCTGTTTCCCCTGTCTCATCATCCAAGCGGGTGAAGGATATGTCTGCACTCTTTTTGACTTTATTTACATTTGATATTTTTACTGTCCATGTTCCTGCCATATTAAACCCTCACTAATGGGATACATATCCCGTTGTTTGTCATACCCAAATAAGGCTTGAGCATTGCGTCAATCGACCTATACCGTGTATATTCTGGGCTATATCTGTCATATTCTGTCTCGATTACATCAATTTTCTCTCTTATAACCTTTCTGGTTAGGTCTGGAGCCAACTCACCCGAACTCGCTTTCAGTGCCAGCTCTGCACATGCCCTCTGCACCTCAACCGGAACCTCATCTGTATCAACTGACCAACTATCCCTAACTACTCCGGTCCTGGGCCAATCAAGGGACTGATCCTCTGTGTATCGTGCGCCCTCCCACCTGGACCTGTACATCTGTGTCATGTACTCAGTGGCAAGTCTAAGATAAGCCTCTCTTAAAGCGTCTGTGGCTATTGCAGCCCATGTGGTGTTGCCACGATTACTAAAATAGGTCGTTGCATCAGCTACGCTTATGTAGCTCTCTGCTGTTGATAACCCTGTTCCATCTTCGACTATAAGTGCCATTCTATTTATCCTAAAAAGTAATTTTTCTGACTATGGCCTGGGTCACTACGGCCAAAAACCCGCCCACAATACCAGACACACCAGACAGCCCAGTGTCAAACCGTTTCCGTTTTTCTATTTTTTCAAACTTTTCGCCACAAGATTTTTGCATTGAAACACACCCTGTCTTTATCTCTAATTGATGACCTCTTATATCTGATAGCATGTCATAGGTTAAAGATCTGCCTGTTGGCGCGTCTGATTTGATATAAGTCTCTCGTGATATGCCCGGAAAATCTTTTGACATTTTTAAAAATCCTTGTAACAAAAATAAGTTTATTGATCTATCAATAACAAGTCAAACCCACCTACAACTCCAACTGTTCCTGTAACCTCTGTGCATTCAATTTTTATATCTGTTTTCTCTGGTATCATACCAACAGGTATTCCGTATTCATATTGCCACCACGAGCTCCCATGGGTGATGCACTCTATCTGACCCTTGGTTTGCCATGCTCCGGTTGTGCCGTTGAGTAATCTCATTTTCCACTTAAACTCGGCAGCGTAAACCGTAGCACCTCCACCCTTGCTTATTCCAACGTAGCCCTTTATAAACATGCCTGTTTTCCCTGATGGGATTGTGTATATTGCCTGTTGGGTCTGTCCGTCTGACGATGCTATATGGGCTCCGACAATACCACCACCTGATATTTGCACAGATATATTGCCATCATTAACCATACTGGTACCAGCCGTCAAAACTATAGCTCTATGCATTCGGATGTATGTATTTGTTAGAGATACCGCACTGGTCCCGTTCATCTCCACGGTTTCGGATATATCGTTGAAGTCGCCATCCTTGCCATATACTAATACGGTCCATGCTCCAGTACCTGTGGTCATTGTGTCGCCACTAGATGTGCTTACTATCTCCATTGCCTGAGCTGTGGCAGGATAAAACGCATAAACGCCACCTGCGGACCACACGTCCTCTGGATCTGTTGATGTGGATATGGATGGATTGTGGCCGAATTTATTGACTGAGGAATACCCAGGGACATTACCTTGAGCGACTTCATATAGGAAAGGAGGCTTATTCATTCTGGTAAACATGGCAGATAGCCACCCCCTGATCCCCCAACCGCCTGATGGCATAGCGTAGGGGCTAGAGATATCAGCCCCGTCCTGTGCCATCTGCCGCGTCGTTTCTGTGCTGCCTGGTAGTGCCATTTAAGCCCCTTAATTAATAAGCGGTTCCGAGCGTTACCCTGCGCCAATTATCACCGGATACCGTGTTTACAGCAATGCAATGATACAGGTATGATCCATCTGCACAAAACTCGTTTGCTACTCCTACAGTGCCATCTATACCGCCAACCAGAGCCACATCGGCATTATCCCATGATATCTGGTCACTATCGTCTTCGGTAACAATTGAGTTTCCTGCGGTGCCTTTTGTGTCTGCTGTTATTGTCACATCATCTGTATCAGTTACGGCTCCACTTGCAAGAGGATGTTCCTCTGTTCCAGTCCCGTACGTTGTACCCTCTCCTGCCGTTCCGTTTATAGCTGCTACAAGGTTTGAGGCTGTGGCTCCTGTGTTTGCTCCCAAAAGCACCTCATATGCAACAGTGGGATCTGCGGAAAGTGCCGTTTTTAGGGTATAAACAACGGTCCCTACAGTGACGGTTTCAGCATCAGAGGCCAGAGTGCCAGTTGATACCATTTTGCCTGATGCCGCGACACCATTTACAGGTGTTTTTTCTGGTAGGGCTAAAAGTGTGGGGGTAATTTTAGATGCCTCTATATCGTCAACTTTTTTAATAGCCCCGCCTATATATAAATCACCTTTTACAACTTGATCGCCATCTATTACTTTTGAACTCATTTGTGTAACTCCTTTAAAATGCCGCCAGAAAGACAATAGGGTGAGTCAAGCCCCTTCGCTGGAGGAGTGGCGGGTGTCAATCCAGCGGCATAGATATTATTTGCCCAGGCTTGGTGGTTTGAGTAATTCATTTATAATCTCTTCCTTTTTTTGATTCGCTGGAATGCCGTGCTTAATGGCTAGCGATTGCAACGCCTTATAGTCCATGCCCTTAAGCCTCATAGCCTCACCGCTATCGCCTGTTTCATCACCCTGAACATTGCTATCATCAACAGCCTTTTTAATGCCACTAGGATCAGCAGACCACCGCCCAGACGGATGTTCAAGAAATTCTCTTGCGTCAGTCAGAAAACATTGTAATGGCTTACCATCGTTTTTAGTATCGTAAATGGTGACAAGCCCTGTGTCCTTAATCATTTCATCCTCCTGTAGGGGCATAAAATTAATTATACCCCATGGAATAATGTCTATGCACGTTTGATAGATAGCCAGATCTTGGTTGTGATTGTCTCGGCTGTACCGTTAAGGATAAGCAGGTAGGCCCTGACATATCTCATTACGGTTCCGTCCTGCTCATTCCGAAAAGGCACAACAAAGCGTGAGCCATCGCCACCAACTGCTGTGGTCCCCACAACTGTGTCAGCGTGTCCAAGCTCTACCATGGACAAGGTAACAAAGTCAGATCCGAATCCAGTTGTATTGGTACCCTGAAGCTTGATCTCATAATTCTCATCTGTGCCAAGCTCGATATCTGACACGTCCACAATCATGTTGCCAGTTACAAGGCCATCACCAAGATCAACCTCTTTTGCGACATCGAGCACTTTACCAGCCTGAGAGGCGACTATGGGTGAAGAGTCCCCAGCACTGTCAAGGGAGTCCTCAAGAAGCATGTCGGCATCATAGAGAAAATCCTCTTTTAAATATGTAGTCATTTTTATTATCTCCTGTTTAAAAAGTTTATGCCCCTAATTAAAGGGGCTTATTACTATGCTGTGACTGCCGTGGCTGTTGAAATGTTCCAGAGCCTTGTTGCTGCCCTTGGATGATAAAGAGCCATGCCCACAAGCCACTCAACCAGAGTTCTATAAATTACTCCAGAATCTGTAAGGCCAAGGTCTTCAACTTCCATTGGTGCATTCTGGATACCCTCAATCATTCCAGGAAGGAACGATGCTACATAAAGGCTTGTTGCGTCTGCCCCTGCGTCACCTGCTGTCTCTGTCAGTGGAATGATATCCGTGTTGGTATTGTCCTTGCCTGCATCTAGGATAGGAAGGTCCGCATATTTGGCAACCTGTCTGCCCCAGCTATCAGTGGTATAGGTGATATACCCGCCTATAGTTGAGGTTCTGGAGGCCTGAGTTAAAAGCCGTCTCAGCTTTTTATTCATGATAAGGTGAGTTGGGTCCTCGGTCTGATCTATAGCCTCATCCAGCTTTGCAAGAGTCAGAGCACCAACAGAGTCAGTATCATTGGTGGTAACTGCAATTTTCTGATCATTGTCAAGTCTGCGCTGTAGACCATCAAACTCTTTTGGGTCAGATGTGGAATCACCCTTGATTACCATTCTGGCTATTTTCAAAGACAGGGCCTTTACTTTCATGGCCTCATGCTTTGATCTAACACCATCCCCCTGCATCTTGATAAGAGCCCTATCAACATCAAGAGTACCACCAGCGATCTTGAGAGGGTCATGCATAGGATTGATAACACCAGCTGATGCGGTGTACTCCTCATTTATACCCCTAAACGCCACACCTGGCAGAGCTGCTTCCTGGTCGTAATCAACGCCACTACCATTAACGCTCTCAAAAACCATCGCATTAACAATGGGGTTTGACTTTGCAAACAGTTCAATAATTGTTCCTTTTTTTGTATTGAGCCCTGCAAGTTTTGCAGCCTCTAACAGTGATATTGCTGCCATAATCTTTCTCCTTTAAAATTTACGTTTAAAATAAAAAAAGCCTGTCCAAGAGTTTTGTGATCCCTTGGATCAGGCTTTGCCGTTTTATCTATCCCCTTTGGAGAAAGATCTAAATTGTATTATTACTGAGTGCTGTTACTTTTCCCCACCTGCCTTGTTTAGTACATCAAGCCGTGCCTCTGGTGATAGCTTCGCCATATCCTCACTTGATCCACCGCCACCGTTATTCCCACCGCCACCGCCACCTTTGTTGATTGCAGCGTCAACAAACTCTTTACCGTCATCTGACCCAGCCCACTCTTTGACAAACTCATCAAGAGTTTTATCACCAACCTTGGCCACCCTCTTGTCTCCGTCAATATCAAGTGCGACCTGGCCCTTAAGCATTGCCTTTGCTGCTGTCAGGTACTGAGGCTTTTTAACCCCGTTCTCCAGGAGTGATTTGGAAAGGCCCTGGTCAACCAGCAGATCATGCACCACTTTAGACTCACCTTCAAAGCTCTTCTTTGACTTCTCGGCCTCTGCTGTGGCTGTCTTGGCTTCTTTTAGGGCCTTACTGAGCTTATCATTCGCCTGGTCAAGCTCAGTATGTAATGCGTTGTAATCGTCTGGGTCAATCTCTGCTTTCTTCTGCAACTTCTTGACTTTGCCTAACAGCTCTGAGTTTTTGTTTTTAAGGCCCTCTGTGGCCTCACTTACTGCCTCTGCCACTGCTTCTTTAATCGCCTTCTTTGTCTCCTCATCCTTCGGATCGTACGCCATGAATTTGTCTCCTTTGGAGTGGGTTAAGGGCCTAGCCCTGTGGTTAATACCTATAAAAATATCTTAAAACCGTACACATGTCAATGATAATTCTTGACACATCCCATTATCTATGTAATCCTTAGTACATTCTTTTCATTGCTTCGCCTCCATAACAGGCCCCTGGGATTAAGTTCTCAGGGGTTTTGTTATTTACGATTATTTTAGCCCTGCCCTAAGCTCTTTAAGCGTCAGCTCTCTTCCTCTGCCATCAACCAAGTCTGTAAGCGTGATCTTGCCGTCTCTCCATAGTTGCGCCCTGCCTGGTCCAAGCATCTTATCTTGATATTCCTTGGAGTGCCTATTTAAAAAACTATCAAAGGACGTCCCAGCGTCTATTTGGCCCAAATCGCTGGCCCTGGTCCCTGGTGGTGGTTGTTTAATGTTGGGGTATCCCAGCTCTTTGTAAGATTTCAGGATCATTAAAATAATGCTCCGGCAGTTCGGGTGGCGAGGACAGCCCCCATCAAAAGGGAGACTTGAAGGTGGCAAAGGCTGGTAGTCAAGATCCCACTCAGCACCTGCATAAGCCATGCATGTTTTTGAGGTGTGGCTATCCAGGGTAGAAAGCTGATAATACCCCTTTGCGATGTCCTCATTTTCCTTATATGTCGCCATGCGTGCATCATTTGTCACCTGGGCTATGGTATCATGCACCATGGTTGATACATTGCGCCTGAGGGTCTTATCAGTAAAACCTATGCCTGGTATTCCTTTCCTTGGAGATCCGAACACCCTTGTAATGATCTGCTGTTGTGTCTCACCGGATAGTATGCCAAGCCTCACTTGGCTTGAAAAGCTCCTCTTAAGACCATCTGACTGTCTACCCCACCAATCTGATAAGGGTAGGCCCTCAAGGAGCGGATCTTTTGCCAGTGACTTAAACACACTTGCAGAGGGTAAGGAAGCATCAAGACCAATTCCACCAAACACGGCTACGGTATGGTCACCCTCATATTTAGCCAGGTCCAGGAGATCAAAAGAACCCTCAATCTCTGTGTATGCGCTTTGGATCATCTTGTTAGTCTGGCCTAGCAGTTTATTGACACGGGCCTTTTGGAACGATGTAAGATCGTTGTTAAGCTTGTTTTTAAGCTCAACCCTGAGCTGATCCAGGAGCGCAAAAACACGCTTGCGCTCTGATGCAGACAGGCGCATTAAAGCGAGCTGGTGTTCTATACTCTGGTCTATTAATGTGAGTTCAGCTCTGTTCAAGGCCATTAACCCTACACCCTCTTACTGTTAAGCTGTGCCTGGTGATCCTCAAAAGTAAGATCAGGAGGAACGGCCTCTTTTTTCTGTAGATTCCAGAAGAAAACCTCGTCTGAGATAGAACCCATTTGCTGTGCTCCTACCCATGCAGTAAGCTCCTGAGGTTCGATATCTGATGGCAGAAAATCCTTGTTCAGTGTCACTGACACATTAGGATCTTGAGCCCCTGCCCACTCACAAAATAAGCTCATTGCATGGGTAAGCCCTATGCCCATGTTGACCGCTATGCTTGCAAGTATACTGTCCTCACCTGCCCTGTGGATCTGTGCAGTCTGTGCCGTCTCTGTGGCTTTCTTTTCTGAGGATAGGAGCCTTGCGCCCAGGATGGCCATTTCCTCTTTGATCTTGTCTTTTTCGCCGGATATGGCACCCAGGCCCTGTCCAGTAAACTCCAGGAAGTCTGCTTTTGCCTCCGAATCAGGGAAAACCCATGCAGAGGCAGACCCAATACAAAGCTTATCCCCTTCTTTATCAGGCGTATATCCTGCGACCCAAGGCTGAGGCAACCCAGTGAAATGTAACCCATGCTTGAGATCAGCATCAAGCTTGTAATGCGCTATATTGCAATCCATCAAATCAATCAAAGGCGGTTCTTTTACGTCTGGTGTGGTGTCGTCTGGATTGATAAAAAAGAAGGGGATACGGCTTAAATTTGCGTTATTGGCTGTAGGGTATAGATCATCTCCTATCTGCACATCATGCCCGTCAATGATCTTAAAGATCCTCACCCTATACACATACCCTATTTCAGTCTTAACAAGATCCAGGACCCTGTATTGATCCTCACACTTATGCTCAAACTCATTTTCTGAGACATCATCACTCTCTTTGATCACCACAAGAGTCAACATCATCTCGTTATTAATGCGCTGAGTCTTCCAATTTATAATGCTCTCTGTGATGTAGTAGTTCATGGAGGGCCTAAGATTAGATCTTTCGGCCTCGGCCTGAGACAGCCCCTCTGTACTGCCCTGGGGATAGTCAACAAGGATACCCACACGCCCCATGGTTTCCACCTCGTTTGCTACCTGCTTTGCAAATGTGGTGAAGTCCTTACCGCCCATTGTAACGTCCTCAAGCAGAGGCAATACGGATTTAGGCACCTCAATATCTGGCTCTTTGCGGAACAGCATACCGGATAGGGCTTCTATGGTGCGCCAGGCGGCGTTAAAGAATTGCGCCCGGCCCTTATATGCCTTGTACTCCTCTGTGGTCTGCTCGGACAGTTTAGGCAGGTAGGTTGCCCCGGCCTCATGCATAGCCTTCTGACCTGATGCGGTGTCCCTGCATTTCTGCCACTGAGTGATCATATCATTATAATCAGGATGGTGAATTGATACTTGACTTTCTGCCATGGGGTACCCTCCGGTTTATTTATCCCTAGATATTATTCCTATTTATAATAAAAATCAACCCCACCCTGTGCATAGGTGGGGCTATTTAAAACTAACAATACCATCAAAGTATTTTTTGTAAAATTCAAAAATCCCTTTATCTATGGTGATACATCCGTTTTCAGTTCTTGGATTTGTGTTTATATTAGCACTTGTTTCAACTCCGAAAGCGAATTTATCACCATACCCTGCAAATATTTTAGAGTGGTTCCTGAAGATAGCTAACCTCCCCCCAAACTGCTCAACTATAGGCTTAAACAGCTTATATTCTTCTTTGTATGAGCCAGGGAAAATTTCACCCAAATAAGCATCTAATTTTTTAATCTTACCTGCTTTAAGCCACGAATGTATTTGATAGATATCCTCATTAGCCATGCACCATGACGATAACAAGCAATAATCAAGATCTTGCTGTCTTAATATTATCTTTAGATATGACAATGCGTCAACGTCACCACCTGTTATAAAATGGTAACTATCACCATCCTTAAAGGGCATATCACATATATCTAATAATTGAGTTTCACTAAAAGCACGCCTGTATGTGTTTTGGTGCCGTCTTTTTATAGTGCTTGATCTTTTTTGTTTAGGCTTTTCAGCTTTAATTTTAGGTAATTCTTCTGGTTCAATAATATCTTTTTTTTGTGAACTATTACCCAAATTTAAAGGGTCGAAATTGTCAAAAGAACTCATATTCCTACCATCTTAACCCTAGAAACGCCCTGACCGACAACAGGAAAGTCATACTCTACACGGTACCCAATAGCATCAGAAATATGGGTAAGCTTAGGTGTGGCTTTTTTGTCTATCTCTCCTGCCCCGCCCTTGAGTGTCTGAACTCCGTCAAAATCCTTGACCACATTAGGAGCCTTGTAAGGGTCAACCATCATCCTGATTGTACCGTTAGAGCTTAAAAGCCTTGAGTTCATAGCATTAACCCTTGACCGCTCAGTTGGGTTTGATTTCTTGACTCTGAATATAAGCTTATCTTTAAACACCGGCTTAAGCTCATCCCTGATAATATCCCAGTCTGAACCGCTTACCTTGGCTGTTCCCCTCGATCCACCGGTTGCATCACCATAGCACACCACCTTACCTTGATGTCCTTTCCAAACCTGGGCAATCTTCCTGCATACCGCTGGAGTGTTGCTGTTTTGTGGAATGTACACCTCTCCTATTATGCCTGTGCCAATTATAGGCCTGTCCATCAACATGATCCCGTTTTCATCACGCTCATACTGTCCTGGTAGGACCTGCTCTTGAGTTATAGCGCACACTCCAGGCTCAACGTTAAAATCAAAGCACAGGCACAGGTTTTGAATAGGATCATATTTAAGTCTTGCCGTGTGGGTTTTGTCGGTGAAAGTGTAATAAATACGGCCAGCAAAATTGACAAAGCTTGCCTCATACTCCTGGTTAAAAGACAGTTCGTCAAGATCCCTTTTAGCTGCTTCGATCTCTGAGGCTGGAAGGATATCAGAAGAGGGCCAATTATAAGATCCCCATTCACTCTCATTCCCAAACTCTTCCATCAAAGCCTTGGCGTTCTTGTCTATATCATAGTAATGATTCCGCCCTTCAGGAACACCGATAAGATCACACCACCCCATTCTATCAGATAATGCAGGTCTAACATTCTCAGACCATGCCTTTTCCTTCATATTGGCTACTTCGTCGAGGATACCACCATCCCACGGCTGGCCCTCTATACGCTCTGGCTTATCCATGCCTAACACCCATATTTCAGAGCCGTTTATCAATCTAATTCTTAGGTCTGATTCTGAGGGTCTGCACGCAAGAAACTGTTTAGGAACCATGGCCTTGAGGTCATCCCAGTATATTCTCTTTGCCTGGTCCCTAGTGGGTGCTGCTGCGAAGAATCTAGGGACCCATGGAGCGGTTGACTCAAAGGCCTTAATTACAAGCTTTCTTTTAGCCCTTTCCGTCTTCCCGCTTCTACGACCTGCTGGAACGGTATTGAATCTGTGTGGTGATGCTGTGTAGGCTTCACCGGCTGGATGTGCTCTAAACTGTGTCCACCTATCAGTCAGTGTCATTGGTGGCCTTTTTCATATCTGCAATAGCATCTCTAATGCTCTTTGCTGTGTCTTCTGGCTTTTCGCCTACTGGGTCAGGCTGGTCTTTCCACCCCATTAGATTTTTAGAATGGAAAATCCAAACCGCTGCGCTCGTTTCGGCAAGCTTAAATCCTGTCTTCCTTAGGCTTACTACACCCCCTGCTCTTTTTTGCTTAAAAACTGTGTAGAATGTGTCCTTGTAGGTATCTTTGCACCATCTTTCAAGAGTTTTTCTTGTTATATCAAAAACATTGCATATATCATCCATGGTACATTGTATACCGCAAAGGCCTTCAAAAACATCCTTATCTATCTCCTTTTTAGGCCTCCCCATTCTCTTCTTCCCAGGGGCCTTGCAATTTTTCCTCTTGCAATACTTCTGCCCCCCTGACTTAGGAGTAAAAGGCTTTTTGCATGTTTCGCATATTTTCTTTTTGAACTTTTTAGCCATGTAACCTTGTCTGGGCCAACGGATTGTCTTGGTCCTTACTCTCTCCTTGGACTATTTATCACTGACATACCTATAATACAGCTATTTACTGCATAAATCAATATAATATACCACGCTCCCAGCCTTCACCCTTCACCAGTACAATATCCTGTACTTTAGGTATTATATATTGTCCCTCCTATATCCACTATTTATAGCCCTCTCCCTGATGCCTCTATTTAAGCGGTACATTTTTTTATACTTTGGCTGTATTGCTATGTGTGTATAGCTCATCTGAGACAATAATATATATTTATAATGTCTAATGATTACGCATACTTATATCTTTTTATATAAAAATATCTATTTTTTATAGTTTTGGCACACCGCATGCAATGTATATAATTAACTTTAACGCACACTCAAAAAGGAGAACATCATGAGAGATTACACAAAAACAATAGAGCTAAAAACAACAACAGGCGCAAAAATAACAGTAAGCCAGACTTTAACACTTAGCAAGACGATCAACGCAGACGGTGACAAGGTCTGTGTTGAGTGCTGTGATCTTGGCCCAGTAGAAGCCGTGATTGACGGATTCCCAGATCAAAGCTGTTTTATTAATTTTCCGGAACCCAAACAAGAAAAAATGGGCCTTATTTACGGATGTATAGGAAAGCTTGGATTGCTAAAAGACAATTACGACAAAGTGGTTGAGCTTGTTGAAGCTGTAAAGAGACATCCAGCATGGATAGCAAAACAATCTAAAATAGACGATAACATTAAAGCAAATAAAGCTCTTGACGCACAAAGGAAAGCAAACGGATACTGCGAAAAATGCGGGTCTTATTGTTACGGAGATTGTTAAGCCTAAACTAAAAAATAAACGGGGCTACGGCCCCAAAAGGAGAACAGCATGAACACATATAAGCAACTGGAAACAAGGATTCAATTAATTCAGGAAAATAAACCCGAGTTAAAAGAAGCAATATGTTCAGCAAAGACCGTCTTTGATATTGTCAAACCTATGGTCGATTTGTGGGATAGGGAAAAAGCCTTAGTTATCTACGTGGACAGAAATAATAATATATTGGGAATAAATCAGGTCTCTACAGGCTCGCTCTCAGGGTCCGCTGTTTATCCTAGAGAGGTATTTAAAGCCGCAATTTTGGGGCAGGCGTCTGGAATTGTTTTAGTACACAATCACCCTTCCGGCGATCCTGAACCCTCAGCAACAGATGATAAGCTCACAAGGGAGATTATATTGGGAGGTCAGGCTCTAGGCATACAAGTGCTTGATCATTTAATCATAGGAGACACTTATTACAGTTACGGCGATAAAGGCAGAATATCGGCTTTTTATGATCTTGTAAAAACTGCCGTTGCTAACTTTTAATATTAAACCGCCCCAAAAGGAGAAACAGCATGAACGCATATTACGACAAGCAAGAAAGTAATTTATTTGCGATATTTGGCGTAAATAGTAAGGTAGAAGCTCTGGAATACTGCCAGGGCAAATTGGTTGAGACGGCCCTTGATCTTCCTTTTGATCATCTGGAACCTATTGACATTAAAGAATTAACAGACTTTCTCCAAGACGGTGAGGCCCTCTCCTTGTGCGGGATACATGACGAAGAGAGCGTTGAGGATCTGTACAACGCCCTAATAATCTAGCTTACAAATGGTAATAACCCCCCCCCATCGGTGTACAAATCCAGGATGGGCGGGGTTTTGGTTGGTTATTTTCGCTCGATGATGTACTTAAGCCTCTTGACCTCCATCTCTAAATAATAAACCCTGTCGCACAGCTTAAAAAGTATTAACGCAAATATAAAGACCGTCATTACCCCCACCCACCATAATATAATCTGCATCATACCCCCTTTGTATGTAAGTACTCAGTTATATGTAGGCTCCTTTATACCCCTTATAAAGCCCTTGGTAATAGGTTGACTTTCTTTCTGCCTCTCTGCGCCTTTTTATCTCTACCTCATACAAGACTTGTAAGGTAAAGAGATTTCTGGACAGCTCCCCTTTTGTTGGTTCTTGCATGAGGTATCCTTATTTA
>Ga0233415_10000225_pt1 | contig 27965 bp, 24 predicted proteins | sample Na_anoxic_12_MG_FD_188631 | JGI IMG/M metagenome (GOLD analysis project Ga0233415, IMG submission 188631) | Seawater microbial communities from Saanich Inlet, British Columbia, Canada - Na_anoxic_12_MG | ecosystem: Environmental > Aquatic > Marine > Inlet | place: Canada: British Columbia...
CAGCACCAACTTGACCACGATCATCATCGTGAGTCACGGCACCACGGAATCCAGCGGTAAACTCAAGAAGGTTGGCAACTTCAGGTGAACACACGATGAAGTTAGCGCCGCCTCGAAGGGTCTTGCGATGAATTTGAGCCGAGACATCATTAATGGTCTCAATCAGAGTTTCATACCACTCGGATACGTTACCCGTGAAGTCAGGAAACCCACTAGTTGGAAGTAGTGCCGCGCCCGTTGTGCGGTTCACAAACTTACCAGGAAGTCGCGACCAGAACAAGGTTTCAGCAGTTGCACCTTTCACGAGATCTTCCAAGATTTCTTGGTCGATTTCAAGAGCGATGTGCTCAGACAAGATAGACGTAAGCTCAACCTCTGCATCGAGATTGTGATACGCATTCAAGTCCTGCGCCAATTCTGGCGTCCATTTAGCCTTGAGCTTCTTGGTCTTTGCCGTGACAGCCACAGAGTCGACCTTAATATCGATTTCAGGGATGCCTGCATTGTTTTCTAATCCCCATGTATCAAGACCAGCAACAGAACCAACCGCGTTGCCAGCGGCAAAGTTGTCATCAATGATAAATGTCCCACTATCGTTAGCAACCATACTAGCAGATAGAGTTACGGGAGTGCCCGCTACGGAAGCGCAAACAAGCAAGATATTTCCTGCTGTGTTCGGGTCATCGCGTGTGAGGCGGCGAACCTGAGTTGTATCAACAACAGTACCATCTTCCAAAGTAATGGTAATATAATCCTTGATATTAAACTGTGCGCCAGGGGCGAAAGTTGTCAAAGGAACAGAAATAACACAAGCATTTGTGCCAGACGCAATATCTGAATCGAAACGGACCAATCGATCTCCGAGGAGAGCGAGAGCGGCGCCGGCTCCAGCAGTTCCAGTCCAATCAGAAAGTGCTCCAGGGGAGCCTCCTCCGACAGTTCCAGAGGCTATTGCAAGTCCACCCCAAACAGTGTCGAGACGAACAGAACCTGTTGGGCTCGAATACCCATTGTTCAAAGAATAATAGCTTTGTTCAGCGAGGTTCCCAACCAATGAAACACCACCAGTAATCTGTGAAGCGACGACACCACCACCGTATACCGAAGTATTGGCAAGAGTATCAAGGCGGGCCCGATCATAGGTGAAGTCCAGGAAGAAGATGAGGCCAGAAGGAAGGCTCATCGGTTGAACGCTAACAAGGTCGTTAGCAATTAGGCCGCCGAATACTCGGCGGACGATAGGAAAGGCGACGGAAGCAAAACCTTCAACGTCACCAGAGGGTGAGCCAGCCATAGTAGAAGCCTCACGAAGTAGTTCCTTCGCTTGGTTTTCTAGCAATGCTGCCATCCCATATTTAGCACGTTCGTTCCCGAGTCCCTCTAAAAGTCCAGTCTTTTCCCACTTGGAGAGAAGAGCAGATCCTTCTTTAGATAGATCGCGACGAACAATACCTTCAGTTAATTTTTTAAGTATAGACATGATTTTAAAAATCTCCTTATTTGTTTGTCTTTATTCCAGCCAGTATTTGCATCCTGTCCGCTTCCGGAGATTCAACAGATCTGACTGCTCTTCTAGGTAAAGTGGCAGAGGGTCTTTCGAGGTGCTCGCGTAGTGATTGTGGACGTGCTTTACCTGTTACACTTCCCACCGCGCTTTTTAGAGTTTCGAATATTACCTTTGCTTCTTCAATAGAATCTGATTTCGACAGAGCTTCGACAATTTTCTTTTTTTGCCGCTCATTCAAGGAGTTGTCTGTTAAGACCTGATTCGTGTAAACTAATCTCGCATTTGAGAGATTAACTTTATTAAAACTTTCTTTTAAGATCTGGAGTGCTTTTATCAATTTTGTATTTTTTGATTTGAGGTCTCTATTTGCCTCTCTAAGTCTTTCTCCAGCCTGTGTCAATGCTTTTGCTTTTGCTAGCGCCTCTGTTCCGGAGCGCTGCGCCAAAGCCATTTCTTCTTTATAGTTCATGATGGGCTCGGGGGTGCCAGCCCAGCCGCTTTTTTCAGGAACAATATCAACGATGAGTTCTTCCAAGATCTCATCAAGATCTTCCAAATCTATCTCTTCTTCTAAGGTTACGTCAACAGGAACAGATGAAGTCTCTGCCTCTTTGGATGAAGGTGGCTCTGTACCCTGCATATCATCAACAAGATTTTCGTGTGGTGACGGTTCACCAATTAAATCTCCTTCTGCATCAGCGAGAGCTTCAGCCATATCTTTAAGTTCTTCCATACTTAATACGATCTCTTGTTCATCAATTGATTCGGGTGGGGCCCCAGCAAGAGGAATACTATCTTCCAGAGAGGTAGATAATTCCATTTCACCCTCAGCACCGAGAGCGCCAAAGGCAAGTTCATCGTCTTGCTCCAACAAACTTTCCACTGCCTCTTTGATATCGGTTGAATATTTATTCAAAATTGCAGATTCAGCATTTTTAATGGCTGCCTCTTTTAAAGCGGCTGCATCAATTATTGCTTGTTCTAGTAATGAAGACATATATATATTCCCTTATAGATTTACTCACAAATAAATAGTCTTTCGAAATACAAAATGACCGTTTTATTGTAAGGAATCAATCTGTAAGTCCTGATCCAGTTAAAGCGAACATTTCGCTGTCGTTAATTCCTGTCAAATCTGCGACCAATTCAAAGGATCCTGCGGCGCCGGCGGGGATCTCTAGGGAAATATAAATTTCAGTACACTTACTATTGAGTGTTATATTGTCTCCCTTATTTGATAATGTAAAATAATGATGGCCTGAAATTACATTTGAGGTAGCTGACGGGTTAAAGTGAACTCGTAAACCGGTGGTTCCCGAGGTATTGGTAATTAGAATGTTCTTTGTTACATTCGGAAAGGCTATTTTAGCCTCTGTACTGGTAGCGACGACTCCTCCGGTCAGAAATGGCGTTCCCCCAACCTGATAAGACCCTACATTTTGTAATCCTGCTCTATAATAAGCCATTTATTAAAACTCCTGTTCACTCTATAATTAGTTTTTTAATTTCTAATTATCTTTTATTTTATTTTCCTCAGCAAGTTTCTTAAGAACTTGCTTTCTTCTCTTTTTTCTTTCCCTTCTTTTCTCAGAAGGTTTTTTATATCGTAACCCCTCACGATGAGTTTCTAAAACTTTTTCTTTCTTAACTTTCTTCATAAATCTTTTTATCATTCTCTGTGCAGTATCATTCCTACCTCTTGGTGTGACTGATATATTCACTGGACGCTTTTTAGACATTTTAACTCCTCTTTAATTTAAATTTAAATATGGATCCGCTGCGGCATTGGCCGATGTTTCGTCAACTGAGGCCAAAACAGCATCAATATAAGTCTGTGCCAGTCCCCTTTCTGTGAAAACGGCTGCGGATACTGTGCCCATAATTGCCGACAGATCTGCGCTGTCAGCAACAGTATATGTTCCTCTTTCGTCGTTTGTTGTCACCGAAAACGGATAGGTCACTAATCCTCTCGTATCAAGACTTGCAAATTTTGACCAATTATCCTGACTCTTAGTTGAGCAGGAAAAGTAATTTCCACTTAAAGCTGGATATTCTGCAACGATTACGTTTTCTAGGCGATCGTCATCTCGCTTTGTCTTTATTTGAACCACCAAACTATCTTGAAATTCCGCCAATGTGGTTGGAGTCGCAGAAGTGTGAGCAACAGATTCCTTGACGGAGTGGTCCGTGTGGATGTCTATATGGGCTTCCATGCCCGTCGAATCATCGATGTCGAACATAGCCCCACAGGAGCAGATGAAAATCATTTTAGTAGTCATTAGGGGGCCCTCACAAATTGTACAGTTATCCACATCCGGTTGCCTTGACCAACAGCGGTGCCGTTCGTACCTGTAGATTGAGCGCGTAGCCGAACAACATCACTGGCAGCGAGTTGGACGAGGAATGTCGCACCGCTGCTCGCTGTATCGTCGACCGTATTACGAGAGTAGGATGATGCGCGTGATGGCACGATCTCTACGGTATTATTCTCAACCCAGGCATCGACGGAACGGCGGAAGTTTCCGTTAGTGGCGAAGTATACTTGATAGGAGATCTGATAGACTCCTGCGGTATTGATTGTAATATTCTCGCCAGATCGGGTGTAGTTCGAATCTTCAAAATCATTTGCATTAAGAACCACCGTCGTCGCTGATGTGTTGATGGTTAAATTTCCGGTTTGCCTGTATTGGGCTATGTTTGCAGACCCGCCTGTAATGGTGATGGTCGCGACTCCGCTGCCAGCATCTGTGGCAGTAACCCCAGCCCCAACGAAGTCAAGATTGCTGTGTGGTCCGCCAGATACGATTGATCCTTCGTCTTCAACGGTGATTGTACTCCCTGAGCCTGTTGGGCCTTGTGCGCCAGTTGGGCCTTGGGCCCCGTTGCTGCCAATTGAGAGAACCTGTAGGCTGACTCCGCCAGTGTCTGTTGTGTAACCTCCTACTCCGTTTGTAACTTCGCTCCTGAGCCTAATAACATCTCCATCTGACAGAGTTATGATTACGCTTCGGCCGGCGGTGTTGTCGGTAGTGAGGCCGTGTTCATCCCAATGTGAGAACACCGAACGGGTTGCGGTAACCTCCGTGCCGTTAATTTCCATCCAGCACTCTATTTCCCTGTTGTTGTTATCTGTATCTCTAAAGGTTACATCGTATCGAATAAAATAATCGCCGGCGCCATTGGTTTGGACGGTCACCTGATCAGAAGATAGAACGAATAGCGCGTTGCTTTGCCTAGATCTATCTAGGCCGAGGGTAGTAGCGGTTGTTCCCACACTCGTTGTGGCCGCATCGTAGTAATCCACATATACGGGTTCTGCGGGTGTTGCCCACCTAACTCCAGTGCTTTGGGAACTATCGGCGGTCAGGATATCATTATTAGAGCCGACTGCAAGTCGCGTTACTGTATTGTCCGCTGACGCAGCCAACAGGTCGCCCTTAGCGTCTGCCAATGTTTCCATAATTGCGCCCGCTGCTGCGACATTCGTAGCGTCGGTAACGTCTGCGCCGTCCTCCACATTAAGGAGAGTTCGGGCTTCTGTGGCGGTTAATTCATCGGCCGCGCCTCCTGCCGTAAAGGCAGCGAGGTTGCTTGCCGCACCGGTATGTCCCGAAGTGGCCCATGTAAGATTGCTGGTTAGCGCGGCATGATCGAGTGTTCCGCCGCCGCTGGCCGCAGCCCACTTTATACCAGTGGGTTCGGCGCTATCGGCAGTTAAGACAAACGTATCTGCGCCCACGGCCAAACGATCTACTGTGTCTGCCGCTGTCGCGGCCAATAGGTCGCCTTTGACATTTACTAGGCTTTCTTGTATGGGTCCGGTCAAATTTGTACCATCACCGTAGAAAGCCGAGCCAGAGATGTTCCCCGAGCCGCTCATGCCGCCAAGTGTAAGAATATTCGTTAATTTATTCCAAGTAAAATCTACGTCTGCTGCGAATCCGCCGGCATCCCTAAATTGAACCTGAGTATCCGACCCTGCTGCGATGCCAGTCAAATTGGAGCCATCACCGTAAAAAGCACTTGCGGAGACGAGAGTGCTTGCTGTTACGTTAGTGACACTTATTGTAGCTGGTAGTCTTGCATTATCTAGAGTTCCTGCTGAAATATTGGTAGCATTTAGGGCTGCCAAGCTTGAACCATCGCCATAAAAGGCCGAACCTGATATATTTCCAGAACCAGAAATGTCTCCTGTAACTGCGAGTGTCGTTCCGTCAAAAGTAAGATTAGCTTCGCCCTGTACAGTTGTGGCATTGACAGATGTTACGATCCTGTCATTTCCGGAAGTATTATAAGTTGTAATCGCTGCGGAGGGGAGATTTGTTAGGTTTCCTCCGTCGCCGTAGAAAGCCGAGCCTGATATGATGCCTGATCCGCTTATTGCTCCATCAACAGATAGAGTATTGCTGGCTTTTAGCCAAACAAAATTCGAGGATCCACTAAAATTAGATCCTCCGTCATTAAATTGAACCTGAGTGTCATCCCCTCCGGGGGAATAGACGGATGATGTTAATTGAGAAACTTCGGTGCTCTCTTCTGGGGTTGGCATGTTGGCCCACGAGTAGTCCGTATCGACGATTTTGACAAGCCCAGTCTGAGCAGAGGCCAATGTGATCGTTAGGGAATTTCTCGGATCCAGGGGGTCGAGATCAATAGAGGAAATAAGTGCCGAACTATCTGATGAACCGCCAATGGAAACTATAACACCCATCTGGTATCTATCGAGAGAGTGATTGACAACGATCGTGTCTGTCGCTGTAAATGTTTGACTATATAATAAATTAAAATTTCCTGCCATTAGCGTGGCTTTCCTTCTGTGAATTTGTGTCCCTCGATCATGATTGCCCAAACACTGACATTATAATTTGGACTGCCGTGGTTATCTAGCTCGAAGCGTATAGCGACGATATCGTCCTCATAGTACTCCTCAATCGAGAGGGGAGAAAAAATAGTAGAGATTATTCTGTTACTCAAATCATCACCGACGATAGCTCCGGTCGGCTGTAGTAATTTAGAGAGTGCCAGTGGGGCGGCCTTGGCTGTCAGTGTTTCGGTATTCGCGAATGTTCTGGGGGTTGGAATTTTGCCTCCCAGTGGGTCAGCGACATTGACACCGGTGACCTGAATCGGGATAACCGACAGAATTCCAGTTGGGAAGGTTACGGCGGCGGCGGCACTATCCAGAGAATAAATAATTTTAAATTTAAGTGGCAGCGATGTATTGATTCCTGGCGGGAGTGTGAACTGGGTATAGATAGCATCTCCGGATCCATTTAAATTTGAATTGGGCATTCTTTGTGTCCACTCTGTTGGTAGACCCCCTGACCCGACAAGGATATTAGCCCCGACGACTCCGCCAGATTCACCAAAAACATTTCCGGAAGCACCAAGTTCCACCTGCCAGATAGCACCACCGTGTGACTGTCTCACACCAGCTTCACTAATAGAAAGGTGTGTTGGGGTCACCCACCATTTTTCAAACTGTGGTAGACTAGCAGAGGTAACTATCCTACAGCGGGTCCAGTATGCGGCATCGCCACCGATCGTAGAAATAGCCCAGGCTGTATCGTCGTCGAGTCCAAATCTGATGAATTCCTCGCTATCTGTTCGCATAAATGGGTTGTTGGCATACCGATAGCCAGTATCCACAGAAGTGCATTGATAATCTATATCGGACCATGCCGACCCGTTCCAGATCTCGTATACATAGGCACCAGTCAACGAACCAACGGATGTATCAACATTGATCCCACAATATTTAAGTGGATTTGAATCTACATCCTTTCTTGTCGAACCAAAATATATGCAATGATCGGGTGATCCTCCCTGAAAAGTAAATGGCGAACCAACAATCGAAGATGCCGAAGTTGTGACATCAATCAAAGATCCAGTTGTTGTTGTAGTATCTGTTCCGTCACTGGTATATACTTTTATCCCAAATGCATAGGAAGACCCTTTACCAACTGCGATGGCTGACCCTTTCTCTGGAAATCCTATTTCAAGATTTGTACCGAAGAGGCTTTCAGCGGCATAGTGATCAAGGTCCGCCGTGGTCGTGAATTTTACCTCGAATTGAGCGTTAAGAGCAGACGGAGGAAAATTGAAATCGGGGTGGGAATTGATATTTGTCAGAGAGATGATTGATGCGCTGGTGAAAGTTTCGGAGTTATTCATTGTGACAGCATATGCGGAATGTTGGATCTTTCCGCCATTTATCTCCACATTCACCCCATCTTGCTGGATATTAAGCCCATTTTGGATATCAACCCAATTTACACTTAGGCAAATTGCAGTAGCGGAACCAGAAACGGTCATTGCATTGACAACATTTGAATTCCCGGCGTTAAAATTGATTAATTGGGCGCGGCCTGTACCTTCGGCAAGGGCGATATTTGTGATATCACCAGAGGCGGACGGAACATGAATCGATTCAAATGCCATGACTCCCTGATCTACCCTGATAATGGAACTCAATCCGCCTTTAACCAATCTAATTTCGGATCCAATTACCTTGCCTGTCCCAGTTTTTACGAAACCATCCCCTTGCCCACTAGCCCCATCGCCAGAAAAAGCCATGGAGTAAGCCTGCATAGTTCCACCGGTACCGCCGGTATAGCGGATGCCCGCATTTGAAGAGCCGGTTGGAACATGGACAGTGAATCCCTCGATCCAAGTATCGTCAACTGTTGTGATAATATCCGTGGCCGAGGATGTTATGCCGATAGAGGTTTGTGCATAGCCTCCCTGCGAAAATAAGGCTCGGCCTGCGGGTATTGCCAAAGAGGTTTCAGGATAGTCCCCTGGAGTGACATAAATTGCATCGCCCGCGATTGAAGCTGCAATTGCCGAGGATATCGTCAAATACGGTTGTGATTTGTCGCCCCTAGTTCCAGTGCCATCATTTCCATTAATGCCATCAACAAAAAGGGAGTTTCCAACCAAAAGGGGCACTTCTATGCCGGTTAAGTTTGACCCATCTCCATAAAGAAAACTGGCAGATATAAGGGAGCTTGCCGTTACGTTTGTCACGCTAATTGTTGTTGGAAGTCTTGCGTTTGCCAGAGTTCCTGCTGATATATTTGAGGCGTTTAAGTCCGTTAAGTTGGCGCCCCCACCATAAAAATCAGAGCCAGAAATGTTTCCAGAGCCGCTCACTCCGCCGAGAGTTAGAATATTGTTCGTTTTATCCCAAGTAAATTGAGGATCGGCCGCGAATCCGCCGGCATCTCTAAATTGAACCTGAGTATCTGATCCTGCTGCAATTCCAGTTAAATTGGCGCCGTCGCCATAAAAAGAACTTGCGGAGACGAGAGTGCTTGCTGTTACGTTAGTGACACTTATTGTAGCTGGCAGTCTTGCGTTATTTAATGTTCCTGCTGAGATATTAGAGGCATTTAAATCTGTTAGATTTGCCCCTCCGCCGTAGAAATCAGAGCCTGAGATGTTGACAGATGCACTAATATCGCCAGTTACAGTTAGCGTGTCTGTTGTCTTATTCCAGGTGAATTCTGCATCTCCGCCGAAAGCCGTCCCATCATTGAATTGAATTTGAGTATCAGATCCTGCTGCGTTGCCGGCTGGGAGATTTGTTAAGTTTGATCCATCTCCGTAAAAAGCGCTTGCGGATACAAGAGTGCTTGCCGTAACATTCGTCACGCTTATAGTTGCGGGAAGCCTTGCGTTATTCAACGTTCCCGCTGATATGTTGGAGGCGTTTAAGTCTGTTAAGTTTGCGCCACCACCATAGAAATCTGATCCGGAAATATTAACCGAAGCACTCACATCGCCAGTTACGGTTAATGTGTTGCTTGTCTTATTCCATGTGAATTGTGGATCCCCGCCAAACGCGGTTCCTCCATCATTGAATTGAATCTCGGTGTCAGATCCAGCAGCTTCGGAGATAATCCCAGTTAGATTTGATCCATCTCCATAAAACGCGCTGGCAGAGACGAGAGTGCTTGCTGTAACGTTTGTAACGCTTATTGTAGCTGGGAGGCGCGCATTATTGAGCGTTCCGGCTGATATATTAGAGGCGTTTAAATCTGTTAGATTAGAGCCGTCTCCATAGAAAGATGAACCTGAAATGTTACCAGATCCTGAAATATCGCCGGTTATGGTCAGAGTTGTATTGTCGAATGTTAGATTTGCCTCGCCCTCAACTGTTGTTGCGTTGACAGAGGTTATAATTCTGTCTGCGCCGGGTGTGTTATACGTTGATATAGCAGCAGATGGAAGATTTGTTAGGCTCCCGCCGTCGCCATAGAAGAAGGAGCCCGAGATGGCGCCAGAACCAGAGATATCTCCGGTAACTGTTAGAATATTGCTTCCAGAAGCCCATGTGAATTGCGGGTCGGCGCCGAAAGCTCCGTCTGCGTTAAATTGAATTTCTGTATTTGATCCTGCGGGATTCGAAGAAACTCCAGTTAGGTTTGATCCGTCGCCGTAATATACACTGGCGGATACGAAGCTGCTTGCAGAGAGGCTCGTAATGGCCAAATCTTCTGGTATTCCACCAGGAGTTGGGCCTGCGGTAGTTTGAACAATTGCCAGACTTTCGACTTGAGTTAGATCGGTTGTTCCGTCGTTAATAATAACATCGCCAGCGGTGATATGGGCGATGAGTTCTACGTCATCTTGGATCTCATTGACTGTCGCAAAATCTGTCAAAGTGACAGTTGATCCCACTCCCGCTGGAACTTCATTATTTGGGACGGACAACTGCGTTAAAGCCAGGGCTCCTGCTGTTTGGTTTTTAGCAATTAGTGTTACTGCCATTTTATATTCTCCACTTCATTCTTGCTACACCGAGCACATCTGTTGTTGTATTTCCGTCTGCCGATTGGTTTCTGACCCCCAAAACTGTATCCGCTGCGAAGTCATCGCTTAGGGTCTCTGTTGACCCCCCGATTGCTGAGGATGATAAAAATGAAACCGTCGTTCCGCCAGAAGTCACATTAAAAACTGCGGCGTCCGTGTCTCCCCGCGTATAAGAAAACGAAACAATGGTTCCGTTATATTCTGCGTACCTTCCCTGTATCGCAGAATACGATCTACCGTTTATACCTCGATAGTAGGCGCCGACGCCGGTGTTTCCATTTCTTCCGAAATGAATTTCTGAGGTTTCTGCCGAAAGCCATTTTGTGCGCGATGAGTCATAATGCATTGTCATATTAAGTACTGTGTTGTAATAAAAATCACCTGCGTTTGGTGAACCAACTGGATCTGTTGCGCTGGGTCCGAAATCGCGTGCGAGACCTGTTAAATTAGAGCCATCACCGTAAAAAGCCGAACCTGAAACGTTTCCAGAACCGGAGACATCGCCCGTTATCACCAAAGTCGTATTATCAAATGTTAAGTTTGGTTCGCCCTCGACTGTTGTCGCGTTGACGGAGGTTATAACCCTCCCTGCGGAAGCACTATTGTATGTTGTTATTGCCGCTGATGGGAGATTTGTCAAGTTTGACCCATCTCCGTAAAAGAAGCTTGATGAAACTAGCGCAGAGGCTGTAATGTTTGTGACACTTATTGTAGCTGGGAGGCGCGCATTATTTAGGGTTCCGGCTGATATGTTTGAGGCGTTCAGGTCTGTTAGATTTGCACCCCCGCCGTAGAAATCCGATCCAGAAACGTTGACAGATGCACTAATGTCTCCTGTTACGGTCAAGGTATTTGTTGTTTTATTCCATGTAAATTCAGCATCACCATTGAAGGTGCCGGCATCATTAAATTGGATTTGTGTATCTAGGCCACCAGGAGAACCAGCTGGAAGATTTGTTAAATTTGATCCATCGCCATATAGAAAACTGGCAGAAACCAACGAACTAGCAGTCACGTTTGTCACGCTGACTGTTGCGGGAAGCCTTGCGTTGTTTAGTGTTCCCGCTGATATATTTGAGGCGTTTAAGTCCGCTAAATTTGATCCATCGCCATAAAATTCTGATCCCGATATATTAACAGAGGCGCTAATGTCGCCCGTTACAGAAAGTGTGTTGCTTCCCGTAAGCCAAGTAAAGTCTGCGTCTGCGTCGGTTACTCCATCAGCATTAAACTGAATTTGCGTGTTAGATCCTGCTGGAGTGGCCGAAGCGACAACATTTGTAAGACCAGAACCATCACCATAAAAGAAGGCGCCCGAGATGTTTGAAGAGGCCGTTATATCGCCGGTGACGGTGAGGGCATTGCTCCCACTCGCCCAAACGAGATCGGAGTCCGCGCCCGTGATGCCGTCTGCGTTAAATTGAATTTGGGTATTGGAGCCGGCTGGTACTGCTGTCGCTGTGATTCCGGTTATGCCGGTACCGTCGCCATAAAAGAATGCTCCGGAAATGTTTGAGGAGGCTGTTATATCTCCCAAAACTGTCAGGGCGTTCGCTGTAAGGTCCCAAGTAAAGTTTGGATCTCCTCCGAATGCGCCGCCTTCGTTGAATTGCACAGAAGTAAGCGGCAGATCTGGGGTTGTTGCGCCGCCGCCGATAATAGCGCTTGCGGAGATGGCCCCGACGATGAAAACATCTCCGTCAATAAGAACAGACCCAGTAAATTGATGTGTGTCGTCCGGAGTATCGCCAAATTTAGTATTACCATCGGCGTCAATATGAGTAACATTAGTATTTATAACATTGACGTCATATTGATTGGCCGTGATTGTTCCAGACACAACAAGGTCACCAGTTATATCGACTGGGCCTCCCGTTATGACAAATTCGCCACTAATGTAGTTTCTACTGGGTCTAAATCTTGACATTAAGGAATTGCCCCTCCAAGAAGACCCTCAACTGCTGCGGCTAATCTATCAATTGCATCTTGTGCGTTATCGGGAGCAGGGGCTGTCCAATCCGATGGAGCAGATGCCGAATAGGAAGTTTCATAGCCCAAGAACGGGACATTGCCGCCCGAGACAGAGGTTAGAAACTTTGTTTGGGCAACATTGGAAGTTCCACCATCGGCTGAAACATAGTTTATCCCAAGGGAACTAGACAAAGACGAGTTTTCGCCCATATAAACATTTGCTCCTCCTGTAGCTGTGATTCCATAATTCGAAGATACTGCTCCGTATAGGTCTGGCAAGTCTATTTGACCTCCGAAGAGGTCCGCTTTCTCTGTATTTGCTTGAATTCCATTGCTATTATTGACAACTCCGTTAAATAACATGAACCGCATACATGTGTTTGCACTTGTATTATCATATGTTGAGACTCCGCCTTCCGTTGTAAAGCCTTTGGTACTGTCTCTAAAAATAATTTCATTTTTTAGATTAAATGTTCCATCGAAAGTCGCTGCCAATTGGCCTGTTCCGTACCTCCCGTCGACAACCGACGATCTAAGGCTTGTATAACCCTGAGCGCCTGACCGAATGTATTGTTTCAATTGAAAATAGCAATCAGTAAACAATCCAAATCCCTGTGCTGATTGTATTGTTTTAAAATTAGAGGACACATCGGACCCAAACTTACAATTTCTAAAAAAGACTTTTTGGTTTCCGTTTAAATAAAGCTCCCCGCCGGCCGTAACGGCCGGATTTCCGTCAAATGTGATGTTCTCGAATTGAAGCTCGACCGAATAATGAAAGTTCGCAAAACCTCTGCCTACCCTCTTATCTTCGGGAATTTCAAATCTAACATCCGAATTAATTAGCTCTATATCTCCGTATGCTGCTGGGCTGCTGCCTGCGCCATTGTGGTGGCAGATATAGCACCTTGTTGTGCCTCCAGAACCCGACTCATTAGCATAAATCCAGCCATGGTTATTTTGAGGGGTTCCACTATTACCCCATTTAATCCATTGGCCCCTAAGAGTGTCTTCCGCATAATCTCCGCTGGGGAAATCTGCATCCACAATGAGGCCATCGGCGTTGGATGCCGAAACTTGTACCCATGTCGATGCCGATTCGACGCTTGCCGTTGCTCCAACAAAAACTGTGTTATTGGATTGGATTTCAGTTGGACATACATATGTCCCCGATGCTACGATTACTGTTATTGCTTGCTCAAGCCCATTAACATCCCAGGCTTCCATGCCAGAGGGGGCTCTCTCAATACACTTCTTAATTGTTTTAAGCGCGGATCCAGAAGTCAACCCATCATTTTTGTCATTTCCGCTTGTGTCATCAACATATAGTGTCAGAATTTCACCAACGACTCCACCATAACCAAGGCCGTCGCCCTCGTCGTCCAACAAATATCGCCGAACACCTTCAAGATTTTTGGTAACGTCCAAGCTTCCGCTTACTGTTACATCTCCGTCGAGCGTTGAATCACCGCTTACTGAATTTCTGCTAGGTCTGTATCTTGACAACTTAAATCCCTCCGATATAAATAGTCGGAAAGATAAACTAAATCATGTTTTTCCAGTTCTTTCCGTCACCAATTGCCATGATTCCACTTATATCAATACCCGGATCATTTGCTGCATAAGTTGATAAAGGCCCTTGGGCCGGCGATCCACCAGGAGACCCCGCTTTGTGAAGGGGCTCGACATCTTCAAAAATTCCCTTAAATCCACTGCCAAGAGATTCTTCAAGCTTTCTCCTTTTTTCCATCATTGCGGAGCGGGCGTCCTCTTGAAGTTCGACGCGCTGGCTTCTTGAAAAATCAGGCGCTGGCTGTTTTGCCTCAACTGTTTCGACAATTCTTTGTTGGCCCAGCCCTTGGACAACCTCAGAAACAAGACCTGACAAGATTCCATCTTCAAAGATCACTTCTTTGATGCATTCTTTTATAAGAGGTTTTAATATTTTTTTAAATTCATTCTTTTTCATTTTCTTCTCTTTTTTTCTATAAAATGGCGCCAATTTTCTGTTAGAGATTTTGTTTGTTTATGATCTGACCAGCCTTCATTAGCGGCTTTGGGGTGCGGCGGACTGGATTGAGGAGATCCCACTGCTTTGGTGCTCATCGGCGCCAACCTACCATATGTATTTTGCCCAACATGAAGACTAAGGGCATCTGTTCCGGCCACCAAAGCAGTAAGTTGGTCGATGCTTACATCCATACCCTCTAGGGTATCTAATATTTTTTGTAAAATTTCAACTTGTCTGGCACCTAGTTTTTCCGCACTTTTAGAATCCAGAAATTCTTTTAAAAGAACCAAAGAAGATAATTTAATTTCCATTTTTTAATTTCCCAGTATATTGTTTAAAGCTCGATTAATTCTATCTGCTTTTGTAAAAATATTTGGCTCTTCGTAATTTTTGCCTTCCTGCAAATTCATAAATGCGTTTGGCGTTGATGGCTCTGAAACGAAATCAAAGCAAATAAGCTGGAAGTCATCTTCAACCATTGTTCCCTGAGTGCTTTCGCGGACAGAACCAAGACCGCGTGAAGAAATACCAAGCTGACAACCAGATTCAACAAGAGATCTCAAAATCCCTCCTGATGGAGTATTTAGAACTTTAACTGTTCCCATAATTTTTGGACCATCTGCCCAAAGATTGGTAACCATATGGCTAGCATTTCTTAAATTAATGACAGAATCGTCTGGATGATCAAGCTCGCCAAGGGCTCGTTTTTCTTTGACGAGCTTTTGATATGTTTTAACCTCTCTCATGAGAGTCTTTTGGGGGTAAACCCTTCCATTACCATTCTGGACATCACAGTGCTGCATAAGACCAGTTAAATACATGGCGTTGTTTTCTTTTATATCTCTCTTCTCGACCTCTGTCAATAGATCTTGACAAACGCCTCCTTCGCAAAGAGCATAATATTCTCGCAATAAAACTTTACTCATTTTTCATTCCTTTTTGAAGTAGTCAACAGCCGTTTTTACAACGACGGACTCCTCGAAGCATATATCTTATAAACATTTTAATCACCTCCCTCTAGATTTATGCCGTTGTCTCCAAATACCGTGCTTAAGATATAAGAAGTTCCAGAACTTAGGCAGCCACAAATAAAGAAATTTATAACATTAAGTTCGTATGTAAATAGTTCCGTAAAAGGGCTTATTCCACATAAAAAAATACCAACCCAAAAGCCAACACACATTGGACATCGCCAAAAGTGACCACTTGGTCGGATTCTATTGAAAATCTTGGCATAACAGATTAATTGAGTTAATCCATAAGCAGTTAGGATAAAATAGAGGAGGGACATGCGGAATTTAATCCCTCTCTAATTGCCCTACATTCCCCTTCCCTTCGGGAGCATCTTGTAGTTGGCGAAGTTGTTTTAAGAGTAGTGAAATTTTAGAAGATAAGTTTGTCTGCTCTTGTTGTTTTGCGAAATAACTATTTTGAGTTCGAATATCCATTAATATCGTGTCGTCGCCGTTGGCGGCTTGTTCTTCATTGGCAATAGAGCGAGTCACATCCTCAAGAGCTTTTTGTAGCCGATTGATCTTGTTTCCAATTCCGGCAAGATGTTGCTCGCGGTTTTCTTCTAAACTATTTTCCAATTCTTCTTTAATAATTTTTCTTAATTGTTTTGATGTAAGTTTCATTTTTTCTCCTTATTTTCTAACATATAACTCATCCAATATGGCTGATAAGTATATCCGGGCTTGATTGAGCCCTTTTCTGAAGCTTGTGGTACTTCACCAAGTTCTGTCGAATCTTGATCTGTCGGATGTGTATAATAATTGTCAAGCATTTGTTCATAATCATCGATGTAATCATAATATGGTTTTTCTTCTTTCAGAAATTTGTAAATACCATAAATTGTATAATCTACTGGATTTATTTCTTCATTTTTAGAAGTCGGGATTAAACCTTCCAACGATCCATAGACACTTCCTCCTTTAATTGACTCATATTCGACAACACCACTTCGTTTTAAAAACTCAAATAGTCTATTTTGAGCCGCATAGACGGTTTCAGAATAATCATTTTTGGCAAAAGTTACAACCTTGCTTTTAGTCGGCATGATTACAATATCCATTTCTTCATGGTCAAATATCATAATATTTCCGTCAAGAGATTTTCTAGCTTTTAATTCTAAAGTAATCTTCTCTTGGCGCGCTGCTTTTCCAACCTGAATTGTAATTGCCATTTAAGCCAGTTCCTTAACGAGACCTTGAATTTTTAAAATATCATGAACAAATTTATTATCCAAGACTCTCTTTGATGTCGTTTCCAAAATTTTAATAACTTTTTTTGTTTTTTCCATCATATCTTGATCATTTTTGATTTCTTTCAGATTAAGAGAATTTTTAACGATATTTTTAAGTCTCGGAATTTCTTCATTTAAAAATATTTTTAATTCAATACCGTGATCGGCAAAAGAACTAATATATTTACTCAATAATTCTTTTTGTTCTTTTATTAGCTTGCTAGAATATTTCTCATTGAACTTTTGAACAAATGTTTTATAAGTTAAGTTGTCAATTGGTTTTAAAAATTCTTTCTCTCGCTCTTCTTCAGTAACCATAACATTGATCATGTGATTTTCCAACAATACTCTTTGTTTTGTTTTTACTTTTGGATTAAAAATTTGAAAAACTGTTGCCAAATCTCTGTAATTTGGAATAAAGTTAGAAAATGCCTCTGGAGATATAAATTTATTTATTTTATTGATTATTTCGGTTTGTTCTTTAAAGAGTTCTCGATGATTGATAGTCTTTTTTTGCATTCTTGATTCAAAAATTAATCTTTCTGCTGTATGCCTCTCGACGTTTTTGGTGTCCAGAATTGACTTATAAATATCCATATCTTTGGCTAAGATAGTGTTTCCCTTAAAGTGTTCTCTAATGAGCTTCATAATAATTTTTTTCTTATTATCATTTTTTTCCATAATGGTCTTTGCCAGTTCCCTGATTAACACCTCAAAAATAAAAGCACTATTACGCTTTTTATTATGTTTCATTTTCATCTATTTGAATCTCCAAGTTTTCTAATTCTGCGACTAAATCTTTAACTCTTGAGCTTGCTTCAAACAAAAGAGCTTCTTCTTTGTTATAATTAGGTTGTTTAGTTTCGTAAATCCCCCGAGATAGGCCCATTAAATTTTCCATTCCCGGTACTATCTCTTTTGCTCTTGGAAATGCCATGGCTGTATAATTTTGTTCTCTACCATTTCGGCCGTCGCCTCCCCTTAATTCTCTAGAAACGTGCCTTTTTCCTTTGGCTTTTTTTCCTAAGGATTTTTTAGTATGGCGCCTGTTTCTATTGTCTCTATCATCATTTCGCTTGGCGGGGGCGGATAATAGGGCGCCCTCTTCCTCATCACCGCCGAGATCTCCAGTATCTTCACCACCGCCAAGATCTCCAAGGTCTCCGCCTCCGCCCAGATCGCCGAGATCTCCAAGATCTTCGCCTCCACCAAGATCGCCGAGGCCCCCCGTCCCTCCAGCAGCGGCCTCTCCGGCTGATTCTGCTGCGGCGTTAAGTTCTGCCTCATATTTTCTATCGTGGAACATTTCTCTTTGGTTTCTGACAAATTCTTCTTCGGAAAGACTGAAAATGTTTTGAGCGATCCAACGACGACTAAAGAAGTTTTCAGTGGCTCCTCCAGCAATATCAAATTTTGATTTCCAGTGCTCTAATTCTTGAAGTTCGGCGATTTTAGATGGGTTGTTCAGCTTCAATCGGAAACTTACTAAATCATCACCTCTAAATCCCAAAGTATATAAATGAACGATTCCAATCTTTTCCAACTCGGCAATAACGGAGCGCTGGAGTCTTTGGATAGTTCTTGCGAAACGAACATCTTTTTGTGCGAGAGTTGTTTTATCTTCTACACTTTCTGTGTCGCTTGACAAATATGCAGACGGGATTTTTATCGCGGAGAACATTTTGTCTCGAAGATATTTAACATCATCTATATCGCCAGTAAATTGACCTCCAGGGAGTGACTCAATTTTAGATGACTCTCCCCCCCTAATTGGAACAAAATAGTCTTCTTCAACTGAGAGTGGGTTGTATCTCAAATCCACCCTTCCCGTATTCGCATCAACAACCTGATTTCTCTTCATAGACGTAATTGTCTTTTGAATAAAGCCCTCTACATCTTGAGGGGCGATATTTCCGACATCGATATAGAAAACTCTTCGTTCTGCCGAGCGCACAATCCGATAAGCCATCATCGCATCTTCCATAAGAACCAACTGACGCCAAATACGTCGAGCAGATTCCATCACAGAGGTACCATATGGAGAATACTTATCATTTCCAAGTATTCGGAAATGAGCAATTTGCCAATTTTCAAAAGTCATACCGGCTGAATTCCACTGGTATTGGACATAGTTTGGATTGGTAGGATCTTCTCCTTCCATTCTTTCAACTTCCTTCAGTGGGATTGGAATAACAGATTTTACACCAATCCGATCATCAATATCCATATAAAGGATAAAATCTCCGAATTTGCACATGGAACGACACCATCCAAACAAATTATGATTAATATTTAAAACGTTCTCATAGAGGGAACGAAGAACTGCTTTAATTTCTTCGTTTGGGCACTCAATATCCATCATAGGAGAAAGAGCAGAGTGCGTTGTCATCTCATCTGCATAAATATCCATTGCGGACGCCAATTCGGGCATATATTCCATTTGCTCGTAATCAATATATCTTTCGGCTCGATTTTGTTGAGCCATAATTTTTGAATGCATAACATCAAAAGGACTATATTCTGATTTTTTAAATTGCTGACCACTTGCTGATCTGAAATCTGTAGAATATTTGTCAAGCGCTGTTCTACGAATCTTTCGATTCATCTGAGTACGCCAGTTTACAATTGGACCCGAAAATAATCTCGTTAATCTTCTAAAAAGTTCTGATTGCGAATTATTGGGATTTTTACTTTGGTCGGCCATTCTTTATCCTTTTATTAACCAAGAATATTGTTCATAATCTTCTTTTGCTTTAAACATTTTCTCATCTAGTGATTCTTTTCTATTATATCCCTGCATTCCTGGGATTGTTGTATTAATTTTTGTATTAACCCTAACCATAGAATTCAAACACGCCTTTTTATATTCCAATTCTCTTTTATTGACGCTCAAAGCTGTATCCCTCACCCAACACCCAATAGCTAATGCCATAACAAGGTCATCATTATATCCCCTCATTGATTGAGGTTTGCCATTGTGCCAAATAAAAGTTCGCAACTCATTCGAGAAACGAACCGAATATACTTTAATTAGTTTGTTTCTAATGAATTCTTCTAATTTTGCGACGATAAGAGGTCGGGTTTTTAAAGATGTCGTAAATCCGGGGACAGCAGAGTTATTCGTTGCTCCCTGTTGACTATCTACATATTCATGAGTACTCTTTATCGAATAATATAAATTCGGATATTGCAACTCAATTAATTTTTCTAAAACGGAAATACCAATACCAACATTTTCAACAACCAACAGGCAATTACCATATTCCTTGCCAGCTTGCATTAAAACGTTGGAATACATATCTAAACTAGGCTTTCCTTGATATTCAGCTATAACTTCCATCGTATCCAACTTGATGATATGAAAAACAGAATAGTCTGCTCCATCCCCTCTTGCAACGTCGGCAACAAGGAGATAAGTGCATTCGGGATTATATTCTTCCCAAATCCACATATTTCTGTCAAAACTTGTCCTGTATTTAGGATCCTTAACGTTGCTCTCCAACCACATAATATCATCGGGATGAATAACAGTCTCGCCCGATGTATTGAAGTTACATTCTAGTTCTTGCGCGATCTCCCTTCTTGACATATTCCTAGTTTCTTTCTCAAACCACTCCATATTTCTATCCGGATGGATATTCCAATTTAGCATAACTGGATGAAAGTCATTGGACCCTTCAACTGACTCGCTATATGTCTTGTGAAACCAGTTTCCAACGCCATTTGGAGTCGAAAGCGCGATCACTCGGCCACCAGTTGAGATTGTAGGATATAAACCTGCCCAAAGCTCATCAAGATTATCAACATGGGCGGCCTCATCAATGACGAGCAAAGAAAGAGCTTCTGAACGACCTGCATCGCCAGACGTTGAGGCTGCTTGAATTTGAGAACCATTTGAAAGTTCGAAAGAAGCTCGATTATCAATTGAAATTTCTGCGATAAGAAGAAACTCGGGCACATTCTTCATAATAGCTTTCACCTTTTTAACTAAGTTGGCGGCCGTCTTGAATTTTGTTGCCATAACAAGAATATTCTTGTCGCGGTGAAAGAGCATCATCCAAACGATGTAGGCACCTGCAATTGTTGAGATGCCCAACTGTCTAGCTTTGAGGATTATATTAAATCGGTAATCATTAAAATCGGATAAAAGGTCAGTCTGATAATCGTAAGTCTTAAACGAAATGAGACCATGGATTGGGTGTGAAATTCTCGCATAATTATTCACAAAGTAATTCGGATCTTTTCCGCACTTTAGTATCTCAGCTACTATTTCCTTTTTTGATAGTGTAGGTGACATTTATTTCTTTTTTGACCTTTTCTTGTCATTAATAAATATTGTGTTATTTTTTGGCGAAACCATCGCCTTTCAAAAATTTATAATAATTAACGGCGATAGGATCAGTTATTGCTTCACCAAGGGTGGTAACATCTTTCATACCTCCAATTTTATAAAGCCTGTGAGCCATAACAAATGTTCTAACTCTTCCCGTACTTTGGACTAAACATTTAGCTTCGCCCTGTGGAGAAAGAGAAATAGATTTACCTGTAATCGCTTTATATTCTTTCTTAAGAAAATCGGCGATCTTTTGGAGTTTTCTTTCGCATTCTTCCTCAAACCCGTTAGCATATACCGCTGTGAGCTTGACATTTGCCTCGTAATTTATTTGGAGCATATCCCCGACGAATTTAACTTTGAAGCCATCGGAAACGCGGCTATCAACGATAGGGCACCCATCTTCTCGGCTTAAACCTAATTCCTTAGTATCGCCGGTCACGAATCGTGCATCGTGCGCGCCATCATAAGCATTTGCGGCTGCCTGATTAAGACCTGTAATAATTTCTAATGTTGTAGCCATTTATTTAATTCCTTTTTTCTTTTTATAAGAATTGTACTGAGCCAGATGGGCGCCGGTAAGGCCAGGGTCCTCTGGTTTTATATACTTGTTTTTGATCATATCTACGATACTGCCCCTTTCGGAGTTGGGGGGCTTTAGGAGAACGTTCCTGATATATTCTTCCACGCTCTGACTGAACCATTTGACGGGATCTTCATCACCATAAATCTCTCTCGCGACTGGCAAAGTTCTTGCCAACCACGGTTCTTCTGTATATTGAGCTTCTCCTGCAAAAATCGCACTAAGGTGATTTGCCATTTGGCTTGCCAATTCTTCCCCGTGGGACTCCAGATATTTCTGGACACTACCCTTGCTGTCTTCCTCTTGCACATGTACAAAAGAGTTCGGTAACTCGGAATTGGGATCAAAAAGAGCCGGGAGTTCAGCAATGATCTGTTTTTGGAAGGCTTTTTTGTCGCCGGAGAGCTTTGTGGCCTCGGCCTCGGCGGCGTCGTCCTTCAATGTGTTAGCCGCAGACAAATAATCTCCCCATCCTTCTTTCATCAAATTATTGACTTCTTCTTTAACAATATTTACTAATTCTGTTTTTGTAAACTTAAATTTATTATGAGACGCTGGGGCATGCCGGGAGGCGAGTTTGATCTCTTCTTTGATGAGTCTTCTCAACTGTGAATTCGTAAGTTTCATAATTTATTCCTTTTTAGTTGGGCGCCAGCCCGTTTTCCATCTGTCTTCTCTGCCTTCGACCCATTGTATATAGCATCCAAAGCAACAATTAAATTTTGTCATATAAACATCATCACGCAAATCAAAAGAATAAGAATGACAAGTTTGACAAATCCTATTATTGTCTTTATTAATTAGTTTTTTAGATATTAAAACTCCATCAACTTCGACTTTTTCATTTCTTTCTCTTTGTTTTACTTCTTTTTGATATAAATCTCGGATTTGCTGCTGATAATCTTTTTCTTTTTCATCATCCCAATCGGCTTTTGGGTGCCGTATTGCTTCTTTCCCATATTTCTTAGAAATAGCATTTTCATATTTGGCAATTTCATTTAAATCTTTTTTCATTTATTCACCGCATATGTTATTCCCACGGTGGACAGGACACCAATTACAAAACCCCCAACAACACCCCATATAAGGGCGTTTTTTCCAGGCTTCTTGGCGATGATCTTGTTTAGTTGCTTGATTTCTGTATTTTTTAAAATTAATGTTGAATCAAATCTTTCTTTTTCTGTGTCAATTGTGATACTTAATTGATCAATTTTGAGTTGGCACTGCGCTTCTTGTTTTTGTAGTTCGAATCCAAGCTTTAACTCATATTCTTCTTTTAGAAACTTGCTATTTGCCAATAATCTAGCTGTTGCCTCGGGATCAAATAACGTTCCGGTAAAAGGTGCTGGTGCTCCTTCTTGAATGAAGGTAAATTTACCATCAGCAGCTTGTGCTGAGTTTAAAAAACCAAAAAGAAACAATAATGAGATCTTACTCCACATATTCAAACCCAAAAGCCTCCTCAATTTCTCTGGCCAACTCCTCGGGCTGCTCATCGAAATCCCTGATGAACTTTTTTATATCTTCTTCTTTATTTTTGTTTAAATTGGCGACTGACTCATTATATTTTTCTGTCATATTTGTCAGATCTCGCTTGAATTTGGCTATGGCCTCTTCGCGTGCGGCCAATTCTTTTTGATGTAGGGCTTCCAATGTTGCGATCTGCTCTTCATAGCTTGTGCTCATTACATCCATCGACTTTTTGAGTGATGAGTAGTCATTTTTTGTCACAAAAAAGAGGATAACCATAATAACTAAGCCGACACCTTGCCAGTTTTTAACCAAGAACGTGCCGACTGATTTAAACAAGTCTCCAATGTTGATGTTGATCACTAGGCGCCCTTCAATTTAACAATCGCGTCAATCACAGACTGACCACCGATATATAGCGCGCTCAAAATGAGCCAATCGCCACTATCAATGTGAGAAGTAAACATAAGCCCAGTAGCGGCTGCCCAAACAAGTAATTTGCGGGAAACCATCTTTTCAAGTGCGATATCAATTACACCTTTTGCTGTTTCTACCATAGTCATAAACCCTCCTTTTATACTCTATAATTAGTCCTATTGTTCAATAAAGGCATAACCATTTTTCTTGTCAATTATAATCTGCATATCAACACAATCTTTAAGGCTGTCCAAATGAGAGATAAGAAGGACTGTCTTGAAGTAAGATCTAATCAAGTCTAGGATGTCAACAAACCCTTGCATATTATCTTCATCCAATGCAGTTCCTGGCTCATCAAGGATGAAGAAGTCCGACTTTGGAAGGGAAGATATACTCAATAGTGCTAAACGAATGGCCATTGCGGCGATTGTTTTCTCTGCTCCAGACCCCATTTCTAGCGGTCGAGGTTCATGGCGTGGATGTTTGATGAAAATATCAAGTCTTTTACCATCATCCTCGAAGAAAACCTCAAAATCAACGATATTTGCCAGAATTTTGGCAATTTCGTCATTGATTACAGGTAATTTACGCTTAATAACATCATAGGCTATCCCATTTGGGTGCATACATCGTAAATAAAGATCATAAGAAGAGAATTCTTCCTGTAAATCAAGGTATTCGTTCCTCTGAACTATCAAATTATTAACTTTTTGCTCTAAAGAACCAACAGACTTATATATATTCAGGATAGATGATGTACACTTTTCATGATTACTTTTAAAATTCTGTGATTTAATCCTTAAACCCCTTAGTTTCTGTGATAGATTCCCCAGATTTTCAATAATTTCTTTATTTAACTCATATTCTGAGACCTTTTCTTCTGATGCTTCGATTTCAGACATCAAATTTTTAATGATACTGGCATTTTTCTCTATCTTAAGATCATAATTTGTTATTTTGTTGGACAATGCATTCTTTTTATTAACAATTTCATTGTATTTTCCTATATGATCTTCAACCTCATCGGGGTTAATCTCCTCGATGTCGTCGTTCAGGTCATCAATCTGCCCCGAGAGATTCTCGGCCTCTTTTTCGTTAAGTGGAATTGTAGCTTTAGAGACATATGCGTCCTTAATGAATTTACATTTGGGATATGCGGTACCACAAGGAATCCCCCGAAGCAATTGGAGCTTGTTTTGATTTCTTTTAAGCTCATCTTCTTCCACACTCAATGAGTTTTCTAAAATTACTAGCTGATTCAGCAACTCATGAACCCTTTCCTGCTTTTCAAAGAGGGCTTTCTTATCAAATTCTCCCAAAAAAAGAAGGATCTTTCGATACTTCTCTTTATCTGCATTTCTTTCTACATAAAATTCACTATTTTGATCCGAAACAGAGATTAATTGGTTCTTTTTGTCATTTAATTCTTGTTGAACTTTCATAACATCTATGATTTCGGCAGGAATTGACTTTATCTTTTCATTTATTTCCCCTATTTCTTCATTGCATTGAGAAATATTAAAATTGATAGTCTCGCAGCGCTGTTTTTTCTTTTCAAGATCATTGTTTGCGCCTTCAAGCTCTTCTTGTGCAGATAAAATATCACTATTAAAGTCTCTTCCTTCTGATTTTCTTAAAGCGCCTTTTGTATCGGACGCATCCTCCTTGGCTAATCGAAATTTATGTTCAAAAAATTCCAAATCAAGAAACTTGGCAAGAATCTCCTTTCTCTTTGTTGAGCCTTCTTTAATAAAGGTAAGAGAATCGAGTTGGGAGGCCATCGATGAATAAAGAAAATCTTCTAATGTTCCAAAAACCTTTCTAATGTTCTTGTCAGTTTGATTTCTCGTCAAACCATTAAGGCTCTCCATATCTCCAAGCGCCGGATCGTATACTGTAAACTCTACATTTGTTTTTGCTTCCTGAGTTACAGACCCTTTTAGTTTTCGAGTATACTTTTCTGAATTTCTCTCAATATAATAATCTTTATCTCCAATAGAGATTTTAACTTTACCGGTGCCGACTTCTTTATTTTGATTTATAATATTTAGGTTTTTTCTGTCGTTTTTTGATGTCGAATTGAACACTGTATATAAAATTGAATCAATAATGCTAGACTTTCCAGAAAAGTTCTTTCCAAAGATGCCGACAATCCCCTCTAAGTTATCAAAATTGATGCTATTTCCTTCTGCATAATTGAATAAATTGTTCCATTCAATAGAGCGAAGCCTCCAATTGATGTTTCGAGATACCTCTTCGTTCTCCTCAGCGATCTTGTTGTATTTTAAATTGAGATTAATGACCCTTTGCATCAATTCGTCGTCAACCTCAAAATCTTTCAAGTACTCTTTGATGAGTTGCTGTTGAATTTGAATATTCCTAAGGTCTTCGGTCTCCAATCCATCTGTAATATTCTGGATGTCTCCTCTTTCTCCTGTTGCTCGGTTCAAAAAGGTAATACTCTCTGGCTTAAACTTTCGTTTTGCCACTTCTATTGCTTTTTTCATAACATCAAGAGGTAAGTTATTATTTGAAACCAGTCTAAGTCTGGCAGATTGAGGTATATTCTTTGCTGCACCTCTCGGCATCTTGCCTTTTGGCGTTAACTCGATGGTTATGAAGGGTCTAGGGTTTTTAATCTCAAAATGTTGGCAAGTAAAGTTTTCTTTACTTTGAATATCCCATAGTAAAAATCCCTTGTCGTTTGTTTCTCCGTGATTTTGCTGGATTGTGGATCCGGGATAGCGGATTTTACCTTCGGCATCAAGTCTTTGGTCAGTTTTGTGAATATCTCCCAATAAACCATAATCGTGTCCTTCAAAAATCTCAATAGGATGCTCTCCATGAGTCATAACCCAGCCCGTGTCAGTGACAACACCGGAAACCGATCCGTGATAAAGAGCAATATTAATTTTGCTCGGATCCGAAGGTTTAACCCACCCTTCTTCATCAAAAACAGACAAAATATTTAGCGTTACATTCGCCGATAGGGGCATTTCGCCTGATTTCTTAAGCAAGTGTAGGTTTGGGTGAGATAAAGCGTCTACGATAGGTGTCAGAGCGTCCTGACGACTACTATTGCGAAGGTTTCCATCGTGATTCCCCAAAATGACGTAAGTTGGTGCAATATGGGCGAGATTGCTCAAAAAATCAGAGCACATTTCGACAAATTCTGGACTAATTTGTGTTTTTGTGTGAGCAATATCACCGCAATGAATGATATAATCTGGTTTTTCCTTTCTTAAAATATTGTATAGCTCGTTGAAAACAATCCTATATTCATAATGATACTTTAAATTTTTAATATGTGTGTCAGCAATGTGGGCAATCCTCAAACTTCTCTCCTATAAATTAGAAATTGCCGAAACCAAGGAATCATCTTCCCTAATAAACGGCGCGTTCTGACTTAAATTTTTAACTTCTTCTTTAGACATATCACCTATGTCTCTCTCATCATCATACTGTAATTCACGGATCTCGATTCCGTATTTCAAAAACAATCTTTTGATGTTTTCAGCCTTGTATTTTGCATCTGGGTCTAATGCCAACAAAACTGGTGTGTCGTTTTGAACTATTCTTCTGAATATTCTCGATGTTTCTCTAATTGTTGATCCCAAAATAGGAATAGCGTTCTCGGCTTTAACGGCATCGAACGCGCCTTCAACAATTGTTACCTCCTTATCAAAATCAACGTATAATTCATTGAATATGATATCTCGACTAACTGGGGGATTTAAATATCTTTTGTAGTTGTCAGTAAATGTTCTCGCAATAAAATAGTTAAGGTCACCGTTTTCGTTAAAGGATGGGATAATGATCCTTCCCTGATATGGACCCTCGGAACAAAAGCCCATCTTCCATTTTAAGATGTCTTTTTTATCAATTCCGCGATCTTTAAGATATTTTAGGGGCGTCTGGAACCTCTTATTGCCGCACAAACTCTTAAAACTTGGTGGCATTTGTAATATCTGTTCAAAATTTTCTTTCTCGTCTTCTTCGAAGAGGCTATCAAACCCATTTAAATCTGTTTTTTCTCCCGAAAGAGCTTTCCAAGTTTCTCGTTGTTTAAAAGATCCAAATCGACGTATTAATCGATAGAGACTTCGACCTTTTGCATCACAAACCCAACATTTATAAACTCCGCGCTTAATGTTGACAGAAAATTTTCTTTTATGATGTTTACAGTAGGGGCATTGAAAAAGATGTTCATCATTTGACCCAGAATAAGATCCAAGAATGTCTGATAATAGAGAGATTTTTTCTTTCATATTCTTATTATAACATCTGACATCCTCTCTGTCAAGAACTATTTTAGTTTTTTTATTCTGGCTCTTCGACAGCGTATCCGGTTTTTCCAAATAAATTTTTATTATTGACAAACTTCTTTATCATAATATCAATATCTGGTATGGGGGCATCAGGATTGGTTTTTATTTGTGTTTCGACATCTTTGAACATTTTTTCCATAAATTCTTTTTCTAAACCATCATCAACTAATTTTTGAAGACCGTCATCGAGATTGAATGCATCTAAGACTGGATTTGCTTTTGTAACCTCGTCTTCCTCCTGCCCATAAGTTTTATAAATCCCCCTTACTCTATTTACGATGTT
>Ga0233415_10000227_pt1 | contig 27917 bp, 34 predicted proteins | sample Na_anoxic_12_MG_FD_188631 | JGI IMG/M metagenome (GOLD analysis project Ga0233415, IMG submission 188631) | Seawater microbial communities from Saanich Inlet, British Columbia, Canada - Na_anoxic_12_MG | ecosystem: Environmental > Aquatic > Marine > Inlet | place: Canada: British Columbia...
TTGCTTCACAGATTCAAGACAAATAGCTTCCGTCTGATCTTTGACGTATTGAAGTGCGTATCCGTCTTGCTTCACAGCTTCAAGACAAATAGCTTCCGTCTGATCTTTGACGTATTGAAGTGCGTCTCCGTCTTGCTTCACAGCTTCAAGACTCTCTACCTCTGTAAAATACTTGTAACTCTCGTTCTTCATCTTACGTAAATTCATTTCTGTTCCTCCTTAAAAAGAGCAGACCGAACACTTGGAAGGAGGGCGGGAGGGTGTGTCCGATCTGCTAAAGTTTGTTTTAAATACTCCATCCACGAGTCATCATACACGCCAAAAGGGTGTATGTCAAAAACTATTTAGGATTTATTTGAAAAAAGATTTAGTGGAACATACCGACGCGGTAATACTGTGATTCGTCTGGCAATAACCAAACACCAGATATAGCGGTTAGTGACAGTGTGCCGACCGTAGATGTTCCATCGCCGGAAAAGGATGCGCGTATCTGATTGAAACTATCACCTACGCCTGCAACTAATATCCTTCCAAGTCTAGGATTTCCACCTGCCGATATCTTATAGTTGCCGTTTATATATTGGTTATTGAGTTGTGATGCACTATATAGCCCCTCTGTTCTACCGACAACAACATCATCAAGACCTAGCTCTATAGTAACACCGATAGTTTGAATATCGGTAAACCATGAAACATAAAGAAAGCCACCATCTTTTAACGCAATATAGCTGTCGTTAGCAGTTAATGTTGTCTCGTCAATGTCAACCCATTCGCTAACGCTATCAATTACGAATCCACTTATATCATCAACTCGGTAATCTGTCTGTGCTGAAAGAAGAGTGGCTTTCGGTTGTGCAGAACTAAAAGGGCTAATGGACGCGTACCCCCCGGACGCGCTTAGTACCTTAAAGCCTGTTTTCCCTTGCTCTCCATACCATTGACCGGATACAGTACCGAAATCATCACCATTGCTAGGGATTGTTCCGTTGTAGGTGATAGATACCTTTCCGTCTTCTGGCTTTGTTCCTTCACCATTAGCGTCAATAGGTAACGCTGTAGGTATAATGCACAGTAAAGCCGCTGATAGACTATCTGCATTCGGCTTGTTAATCTGATAAACCCCGTCAATCTTGTCGGTGATATGTGCAAAAGACCATGCGGGGATAATCTCACCTGATACGTTCTTTATTTTCATTTGTGATCCCTTGTGACGTAAGGTTCAGTCGTTTTATTCCATACCCTATCCTCAACTGCTTGCTGATTGTGAGCTTGTATTATCTGCGACTCTCTAAGTTTGCGAGGGTCAATGTACGGGCTTAATTGCTTACCAACACCTACCGCTGTAGTCGGTCCATTCTCGTTAATATTGAAAGTAACCTCTTCTATATTACCATTAGGGCTATAGTGACGAATACCAACGAAGAGCAGATCCTTGCCATCGCTAAAGCTACTAGCATAAGAAGGTACAAGCTCCTCTTTAATTCGGCTACTTGCTTCTATGTCAGTTGGTATCTTATCAATAGTAGAGTTACCGGCATATTCCAACTTAGTTAAATCTACCCCCGAAAGAGCGTAGCGGCAAAGATTCCTAATGTACAAATCATCCCGCCGTAAATGACCGTAGATGCCTTCGACTGGTTCATAATCAATTTTGTATATATCTTCGATAACAGCCTTTGTGCTCTCTGTCTTTGTGTATACTTCAGCCTCAAAACAACAAACTAAACGAAGAGTCGCACCTATCATCTTTTCATCATCATCAATATCAAACACTCTCTCGCGGAATCGTATAACACCTTCCGTTTTATCAATGACATAATCTGGTAGAGCCTCGGTATCAGACGTTGACTGGTTAGCATCCTTGTCTTGGAAGTAAGTATCTGTCTTGAATTCCCCCTTGACGTATCCTTTTGCGAACTTCCTCTCACCGTTAACTAGCTGGAAGTCCTCGCATAGAATATCACTCCAAAGGCTTACCACGTCCTCGCGGTTGTAAACAGTATCGCCTATATTGAATGTATCAGGAAGTCGATAAGTCTTGAAAACGTAATCAGTTGATAGCTTTTTATACGTCTCCACCCAATCAGGGTTAGATAGTACCCCCGTCACTTCGTAATCTTCGCAACCCGCATACCATCCGTCAGGTGGTCGATATGCGATAATACCACTATCGTCAGAAGTGGGGTACCAGTTTGTAGTTTCATCCGTATCGCGCTGGAATATCCAAGCAGGACAAACGGATACTAAATCCAGTTCAACTTGATATATATTGCGACCACCCACAAACTGTGAGAATTCCGGTACTATCTTACCTGAACGCGATAGCTTGTATGTTTTCGCAGTATCTTTGATTTCTTTATCTGTAGGAATCGCGCCTGTAGAGTCAAGCTGAATCCGGCAATTAGCAAGAACACCATCTACAAGCGTAGGTGAAATAACATACCCGTAGTTAGCGCATAACGACTGAAGCTCATACGAAGGGCTAGACGCTACCCAGTTGACATAAGGATAGATATCGGGACCCGGTAAACCATCCTCTCCTAAGTCTTCACCCGCGTCATTTTGCCAAACACCCGGCACGTCAAGCAATGAAACCAACACCCCGAAAAGCTGAAATAAAGACTTCTTTTCGCCTACCTTATTACCGCCTGAATCCACACGATTATATTCACCTGTAATAGTTTGAGCGTAACGCCACTTCCATCGCCAATCCATTACGTTCACTCTTAATGGCGAACCGCCACTAGCCATAGTATCGGCTGTGAAATCATTCCCCCTACAATCCGGTATTGTAATTGTGTTTTCACCGTCTGACATAATAAGCGAACCTGAATAAGGAAGGCTTTTACGTGTCTCTGTCTCGCTACCGGAACTCCAAGCAATGCCCAAAGAGTGCATATCCGGGTCAACGCCATTAGTGAGAGAAACACTAGCGTCTCGTATGTCTTCATATCCGTCAAAACTAACACTACTCATTAGACATACCCCACTGGATATCTGGACCCGAAATAGCACCACCCGGATAGTCTAGAAGCAACTCGGATACCTCGCCTTTGTTCTCGCTTGAATCTCTAGCACACACAGCCACGTATTTAGCCTCTGCTTGCGCGTAGCGGTACATATGGCACACTCCAGCACCCTTGGCATCCTGCGTAGCGTCTGGCGTCCCTGACGTGCTTACAGGGCTTGTATCTGAAAACCATAGGGCGAAGTCGTGAGGGTCACTAGCTCCATACGTTTCGACCCAGTTCCAGTATATGTCTCTCCCACGCTTTGTCAAGTCCTCTGCCCATAATCTTCTAACGGGAACGGGGATAGGAGCGACCACATCACCACCGGATATCTCTACACGCAAAACCCTAGCTGTACGACAATCATCCCAGTAGTTACCCCACGGACGCGCTTCTACGTCATAAATACCATCTGAAACACTTGCTGCTAGTGTCGTATACCCTGACTGAATAAATCCTAGTTGCGTTATGGTTCCTGTAGATACATCTCTCGCGTAAAGCATCCATCCCTTATCTACAAACGCATTACTTACAGACACATCTCTACTCTGAACGGTTGACGCTATATCGAATACAGATAAATCGCTACCCCTGTACCTGAAATATATATTGAATTTAGAAGCGTCAGAGGATCGCATTATCTGGCTTACATCACATATGCTATTGTCTTGAGCCTGTGTATTTGCTCTAACATCATATACACTACAAGTGCTAGACAGTACCGTTGTTTGCCATACGGCATTATCGCCACTAGGAAACGTGCCGTTGTCACCGCTAGGAAAAGTAAGATTAGTAACCATATTTATCCTTTAGGATACTTAGCCTTAACAGCCTTAACCTTATCGAGCATTGAATCCATATCCACGCTATCACTGTCAAAGTATTTCCATATCGCGTCAAGCTGATCGCCGATAGGTGGATATGCTGCTCGTCTCAAATCGTCTACGCACATGTCAATCTCTTCGTAAGGCAATACTACTCCACCGTTCGCTACCCATTTATCAAAATCGCACCGATCTGTATTCATTTTGTCGTTTGGTATTACAGCACCGTCACTTATTCTAATAATGCTATCGTCACCCGTTTGCTTATACATAAATTCCCCCTTAAAGATCTGAACTTGCAGTTATACCAAACTGCATAAAGCTTGTCGCACCCGTGATAGTATACTGCGCCTCAACCCCATCATTGTTAGTGCCAGCAAGTACGGGGGTGTTTCCGTTGTTGAACGTGGTGTTATTGAAACCAACTGTAGGAACAGTACGCATGACCGCAGGAAAACTGAACCACTCAAACGTATTCCCACTTGTTACTGTTGTTATTGGTCGCATAATCCACTGCTTCCCTCCGACGCTGCCGTCATTCTGAAAATAATACCTTTGACACTTTGATAAAACCGTTCCAGCATCTAATGTCTCGAAATCTGTTGCTATGCTTCCCGATTCGAGTTGAACAAGTGCTATCTTGAAGTTATTGGCAGTATTGTCTAGCCCGTTGACTTGGTTTGATGTTGCGTAATATGCTCCTGTCGTCCAATTGTCTGCCGTTGCTTGGAGTGACGTACCAGCACCTACGGTAAAATTAACCCTAAGTCCGATCCCTGTATCATAAAGCCACGTTGTTGAAGTGTCAACTGGTATCGTAATTTCTGCCTTTTCCCAAGCATTGGTAGTTGATTGTGTGTACTCAGAAACATATGATCTGTCTTGTGCGCTATTTAAAAGACTTATACAATACACACCCGTCTTTGTGTGCTTATGCCAGAATGATAAAGTTACATTGCGAGTACCTGCTTTACCAAAACCAAACCTAGCTGTGTTTAAACCCTCCATTCGCTGCTCTACAAACATAGCCTCACCAGCTAGTAGACTTGCGTCCGCTGTAGTCATGTCAACATGTAGGCACTGAGTAGTGTATGTTGTTGACTCGGCTGCTGTCGGTGCGTCTGCTGTTTTTATAACATCAGCCACCGCGACCGCACTGTAATTATAGAAACGCCACATGTCGGCTGTTATGTCAAGTGTTGATGGTGCAGTGAAGCTTACCCCACGTTGCCAAGGGTTGGTCATAAAATCACCACCAATAATTGCGTTTTTTGCTAATCCTGCCCCACCGCCACCTAAAGCGGCATATTCAGCAGCAGTAAGATGATAGTATTCTTCCGCTGTGCCACCCTGCAAACCACCTAGCCCGTTATGCTCACTTGCTACACTTCCGGTAATTAATGTTTCCCAAGGGTAGATAATAGTAAACAAGTTTGTCTCTGATTTCTTAACGATAATCTTTGCAATTAAAATACCAGTCTGAATCACCTCCGCTGGCATATTAGAAGGAATCTCAGCCTCTCTTGCCTCTGATTCAGTATAGCTTCCTTGACCATACACAACGTGAAGAGTCCCGCCGTTTGACAAGTACGCCCAATGAACGCCATATTGTTGACTTGCGAGAGTTGCAAGACCTGTGCCGTAGTCGTTATACTGTAAGTTATCAATAGTCGTAGAGGAAGTTGCCTGTTGCCAGTCTCCATCGTTATAGAAGTAATTGAATGTATCAGAGCCGGAAGTGTCAAGTGCCGCTGTCGTGAATCTCCAAAAGGCGAAATACAAAACACCCGCCGTGATAGCTAGCTTCCTATCTCCCGTCTCGGTAGTAATCATTCCATAGATTCTATCACGCCCGTACTTCTCAAACAAACGGAATGCGCTTTTTGCGTCATAGTTTGCCAAGTTCAGAGGTACATTTGAAATATGCACAGTAGAGTTATGTCGATATACCGTTCCTACTGGGATTTGATCCGTAAGGGTTACAGTTGATATGTCCGTTGTTACTGCTATAATGGGACTTCCGCCGTTGTAATTAAAGTAAATGTAGTTCATCATGTCATCTGTCAACTCTACATCGGTATCTCCTGCGTAGGTCACAGCAACAGGCATTGATAAATCACTATCGGTAGTTTTCATCTGTGCCGTGCCGCTTGCAACGTCAACCTTACCCGCGCCAGCGTCTGTTATTACAAAACCAGTTAAAAGAGTAGACGAATCCTTTGTAGGTATCCAGTCGTTAAGGGTCTGGTTTACAGTTTGTAAGTCAGTGTCAGTTATCGAAAGAGGTTTATTAGTGTCTACCCATGTGCTTGCGTCTGGCTCAATCGCCGAAGCAGGATGAGAACCGATAGCGGTACGATTGATAAGCGTTTGGTGATCTGTAGAGCTACCACCCACAACCTGTGCGCCGGGCATTCCTCTGTAATCCGTAACTGCTTCAATACGACAATCGCCCGTAGTTCCTGTGTACGTTGATCGGCAACGGAAAGTAACTCGGAAAAGCGGCACCTGTTCAGGAGCAATCGCCGAAGGAAGAGACAAATCCCCAGGTTCCTCTACTTGTGCGCCAGATAAAGACAGATATGTATTTTGTCCTTGGAATATGACGTTCTGGCGTGTGTTCTTGCGAGTCCAAGAAAACACAAACATATTCACGTAAGTATTGTTTGCAAGTTCCGTCTGACCCCATGTACCACCTGAAAGCTCATTATAGTCAAGATATGTTCCTGTAGTCTTGAATGGGTTAGTCGCAGCATCATCCCAATCTAAACGGTTTACAGAATCTAAACCAGCGCGATACGCAATCGTGTACGTACCACTAGCAAGAGAGTCAATTAGCTTCTCAATATCTTCGTCGTACATCCCACCTGAAGATACAGAGAAATTTACAGAATCATCATTAGTGCTGTCTTCTAAAATGTAATCAGATAACGAACACCCAAGAGGAGAGGTCACTAGCTTCGCACCTACCGTTTCGTGCATATTCTCATGAAGTCTTGCAGTGAATTCCTGCGAGTGTCTTTCCTCAAACTCAATAGCTTTAGCCGACGCTTGATCTGTGTTATAGTAAACACGACCTACGATAGCATTAGTGCATATATCCGCGCTAGTTGCCACGGTAGCAGTGGTAGAACCGGAGGCATAGTAAACCCAATACTGTCCCGTTACATCCGCATGAGCCGCCGTAGTCTCGCTACTAGCTGAAGAGTTCACACCGTTCACAGCTACATCGGTAGTAGATGTAATCGTAAACTGTCTTGTTACCGCGCTATAGACAATCGAATACGCCGTAGGGTCTGCTAAACCATGCGCTGTAACATTATCAATATGACCTGTTGCGCCAGCGTCTTCGGTTACGTTTGTCCCCGCTCCGTCAACTAATGATCTATCTGCCATTTTCTAGCTCCAAAAAGAGTTAATAGAAGAGTCCACATCTGAACGCGCCCTAGCATCTGATACAATCCACTCTCTACGCCAGATACCGTATATCGAACCCGCCGCCAACTCTGTAAGCGGTAAAGCATCCGTAGTAGAAGGGTAATCCGTAAATGTCACGTTTTCAGGTGCCGTGTAAACAGTCGAAGGGTTTTCAAATTGGTCTGTAGAAGGAGCATCCGCGCCTAAGTCAACATCACTCATAGGCTCAATCGAATCCGCTGGACTCCATGACACAGCCGTATACCCCCTCATGCCAAGAGCGGAATCACCATCGGCAACAGCATAGGTAGAACTCGATACTTGAATATTATTACCGTCTCCGAAATCACCATCTACAGCTTTAAGAATCATATCACCAGCTGCATCGTTGCCGCCCCACGTTCCCGAAGTTACCACGATTTGATCTACAACAGCCGTTGCCCCGCTTGTCTCATCTTCAATAGTCGCACCCTTGACGATTTCTGTAGTGCCACCGTCAAACGAAAGCGTAGCCCATTCAACAGCTTGACTGTAAAAGCTATTAGCTGAACGGTACTTGATATAGCGACAGTCACCCGCGCCACCGTTTACGGTTGTATTCTTAACCCATAATCCGCGTGAATCCCAATCACTAGCGTCTGTAGCGACGAAAGAACCCGCCGCCGTAGTCAACCCACCACTTGCCATAGTCGTTGCGGTTCCCGCTGGCTTATTGGTATACGCTTCAAGACCTACCATTGAGTCTGTGCTGTCGGTATTCTTGACAACTTCAAGCATATATCGTGTATATCCATCACCGTCAATCGCAGTTTCGTACCCTTCGTAATCCGGTGTCAATGTTCTTTCTGGTTTAGCTAAAATGAATTCGTCAGTTTGATTGTCACCGGGTAAAGAACCCGCAACTACATCAACTTGAATCCATCCATTAAATGTATCGTCTGTGATAATACCCGCCGATACATCGCCAGATACATCAAGCCCGGGTCCGTAATTATCCGCGCCGACTTTAATATATAATTCATCCTGTGAGAAATCATAGAACACAGACATGGTGCCAATGTCGAGTTGCTGGGATGCCTTAGTAATCGTCAACCCTGTAACATTGGTTCCGGTGGTGCTAATCAATTCAGGTAATGACCCATTCATTGACAACCCGTAAAGCTCAGTATCGCCTCTGTAGTTGCCGCCGATAAACATCTTGTAGGTATCACCCGACACAGGCACACCCGGAAGGGATCGCGCAAGAGTCAACGTATCACTTGACGCTGTGAAGTCTTTTACATGGAAGAATTGACCACGTAAAGCAGCCGTAGTGGTGTCACCCTCAAACCTACCTACTGCACCATTCCAGTAATCATCCGCTTGCGTCAACGCGGCATCAACGATAGTCGTTGCAGTACCGCTATCGGCTGTCTGCTCTGTGATCGTGCCTCCATCTGCAACTAAATACTTTGAAGCGAAATAGTATCTAAGTTTATCCGCTGTCGGTGTTCCCATTATCTACTCCTCAATCGTAAAAGTGAAATCGCCACCTGTGCCTATTACACTCATATCCGTAACCGAATCCGGTAAGTCGTAAACATATTCAGGAAACTTCTCTACTGTAGATTCATTCCCTACCGCGTCTACCGCTTGAACTCTAAAGAAATGCCATCCCTCTACGCAAGCTAATGGAATTCTTTGCGAAAGAAAAGCTACAGATGTATTCTGAGATGCGTTATATACTAATCTTTCAGCCTCACCGGGAGGCGTTTGGTATATCGCGTAATAGTCAGCATCCGCTACAGGTTGCCAAATAATCAACGGGTGTAATTGCGGCTCTTTGTATGCTGTAAACTCTTCGTCGTGAACTTCTAACGCTACCACATCTTCGGGAGCGTAGTTTATATCCGAGCCATCGGTTGACTGTTGAAGAAATACACCGTCCGTAGCTACGAATCCATCACCCGAATACGATACCCGTACTCCTGATTGATTAGCCGCTTCATAATTGGTGACTTCAATACCAGCCATTATGCCGTTTCCTCAATTTCATCCGTCCATGTATTCGGTGCCGTGTTCTTAAACTCTGTTGCGCTACCGTATTGGTAAGTCCAACTGATAGTAAAACGCTGCTCTCCTGACTCCTGATACCGTGGGCTTTTTGTTATCCGTGGATTCTCTTCCATCTCCTGCCCCGGAAATAGCTTGCCCGGTGGTACAGGGTAGTTTGTTTTCGCAGTTGCGCTTCCGCTCTGTGTCGCTCTGTAGATTGTCTTGGCATTCGTCTGGTATTTCTTCGGAGTGCTTGAAATCGTCTCCATGAAAATATGCCTAGCACCACCACCGTAAAACGTAAGCGTCTCTTGAAAGCTTACAAGCTCATCAGACTTGACAATATCAGCGTAACCCGTTACCGTTAATTCTATAGTGCGTTGGTTTGCGTATTCCGCGCCTGTGCCTTTTGGGTATCCGATGGTTTGCGTATGACAATTCGTTACTTCATGTGCGCTCTTAGTTGTTCCGTTGTTGTTGTATAGCGTCAAGGTTCCTTCGGGTACAGATAAGGCGGTTACAAGAGCATCAATTCCGGTAGTAATGTCAGCCTGTGAATTAGCCTGAATTACCGTGGTGATTTGCCATGTCTGCTCTGCCTTGTCGGGTCTGCCGCGTGAATCAAATACAGTGCTTGTGCTAATCTGCATCGCGGTTGTAGATTCGTTGAATGAGTATGATTCGTATTTTAACTTCATCTATCCTACCCTCTGTAGTCTTGCCTGATTCTTCTTTTCAAGTTCGCCTTTAATCCCCTGCTCTATAGCATCGGCTGCACCATCAGCGGCTTGATTCATTTGATCGCCAAGATTAACACCCCTAGCGCGTTGACGGGCAATGCCAGCACTAAACGCTTCCGTTCCTCTATCTTCACCCATTGAAGAAAGTACAGACTCAGGCGAAATCCCGGTAACTGCGGAAAACACATCACCCGACGTGCCAAGTACGGACCCTATTCCCTTTCCAAGAGAATAGAATGCGCCCGGTATCTTCAACGCCCACTCAGCGATGGTTTTTGCGTACCCAGCAGCACTCTTTAATCCCTCAACAAACTCCCTGTTGTTTTTTACAAATGTTTCAACGCCAGCGTTAACACCTTCGAATGCTTTCCCGAACTCTTCAACGACTTTAGTTGCTGTCGGCAAAAACTTAGTGCCGATAGTGATTTGCCATGTCTGCTCTGTCTTGTCCGGTCTGACGCGTGAATCAAATACAGTGCTTGTGCTAATCTGCATCGCGGTTGTAGATTCGTTGAATGAGTATGATTCGTATTTTAACTTCATCTATCCTACCCTCTGTAGTCGTGCCTGATTCTTCTTTTCAAGTTCGCCTTTAATCCCCTGCTCTATAGCATCGGCTGCACCATCAGCGGCTTGATTCATTTGATCGCCAAGATTAACACCCCTAGCGCGTTGACGGGCAATGCCAGCACTAAACGCTTCCGTTCCTCTGTCTTCCGCTCCAAAACCTAGGGCAGCGTCAGCAACAACACCGACAGCGGCTGTTGTTAATTGGGTAGCAAACTTAGATGACTTATAAAGCCACTCTGGGACAAGTAAAGCCCACTCGACCATTTCCTTCAATAGAGATACAGCACCCTTTAGACCTTCGATAAATTCGGAATTCTCACTATAGAACTCAGCACCACCAGCGGCAACCTCTCCCATTACTTTCCCGAACTCTTCAACGGCTTTAATTGCTGTCGGCAAAAACTTAGTGCCGATATCTACACTGAGAACTTTCAACTTGTTAAGCTCTTTGTTGAACTTAAAAGCGTCTGAATCTGCAACAGTTCTAAACGCATCGCCTGAAGCTCCTGTTGATTTCGTTAGAGCATCTTGAATAGACGCGAACTCTTCAGCCTGTTCACCAGCTAGACCTAGAACAGCGGTAAGACCACGAACATTAGGGAAGAGATTCGCCATCGCATCTGTATCGCCGTCTGTCTTCTCTTTAATATCAGCAAGGAAGTTTAGAAAGCCCTTACTCTTTAGCGCGGTAGATGATAGCTCAATACCGTATTGCTGTGCCGCCGCCTTTGCATTTTCCGAAGGTAGCAAAACAGACGTAAGCGCATTCTTTAAGAACGTAGCAGCATTCGCCGTATTAATACCGCCCTTAGTTAGTGTCGCGGTTGCCGCAAACAAGTCCTCAAGTGACACTTCCAACTCAGCCGCAAACGGTAATACTTGCCCCATGTTCTGGGCAAGTTCCGACATTGTGGTTTTACCCTTTTTGACCGTCTCAAACATAATATCCGAGATACGATCAACACCACCAGCCGCTTCGCCGTAAGAGTTCAAAACATTAGTAAGAACGTCAACAGCTTCCGAAGTAGAAGCAACGCCACCAATCGCCGCCTTGGTTGCAGTACCTAGGAACTCCATCGCATCGGCTGCATCAACACCAGCGGATACAGCTTGATAAAGTGCCTTCGCTAACTCTTGTGGACCCTTGCCAGTCTCTTTCGATAGTTGCAATATTTCATCATTAAATACTCCCAGTTCCTTATTTGACACATCAATGATCGTAGCAACTTCAGCCATTGCCTCACCGAATGCTACAGCGTCAAAAGTGGCTTTAGTTAATGCGGCACCAATAACAAAAGCACCGCGAGAGAACGCTTGAAATGCACCTGTAGCTAACCGTTTCACGTTCTTCATGGATAGCTGCAAGTTGGCAATCTGGGATATACCCTTCTTGCCTACTTTCGCGTTTAGTTCAATACGAACAGCTTTAGTAATTGCCATTGAGTTTCCGTTCTATCTCGCGTTCAGTCTCGCTAAGCCTGAAGAAAGCCCACGCCGCACGATAGTTAATTTCACCGTATCCCATTTGGAATACACGCCACTTTGCATAGATGTCTTTATTTGATTCTGTCCACTTGTGAGATTCCACAGGGCAACCCTTGCAGTTGACTACTTGCCGTGCGGGTCTTGGCACAAGATGACCGTTGACGTATTGCGGTTTGCCTCTTTTCTCAGGGTCTTCATTTCTAAAACTAAAGTGCTGATACTTCCTACAGAAATCACAGTGACCTTCTTTGGATAATTCGGGGTAGACCATGTGAAGCTCTAACCCCGATATTAGTTTTTTACTTCTGCACTCGCGCCGTCAATCGCTTCCACAATCTTTGCCAGAATCATAACATCGTCGATTGCTAGGAGCTCTTTCTCTGTAAACTTAGTAGGCAACGTCCAACTCTTCATCTGAGCGACAATGAAATTGAATACAGCTTTTCCTTTGCCTAAGTCGTTGATATCCATTCCGTATGACAACTTGCCAGCGGAATCCGGCACGGTAAACGTAATATCAAAAGGTTTGTAACCGTCTACATCAATCGTCTCTGTGCGCTCTTCGCCGTGTGAGTAATTAAATCCAATCTCTTTCAACTTCTTAGCCATTGTTAATCCTCCTGCTTTAAAAATTATGCGTATGTGATCGACATAATATCGCCTTCGCCTGATTTCAACCAAGCGCGTAAATTTAGAGTACCTTTGATAGATTCAACACCCGACATATCAGGGACGCTTGACGTTCCAATGTTGGTTGTTTCAGGCATCGTGATAGTCACAGAGTTAGCACCGTTTGTCATAGTCAGTACAACAGCACCTACGTCTGTATCGGTTCCGGCTTTGCTAAACAAATCAGCCCACGTATCGGCGTTATAATCAAACTCAAGATCGAGCGTACATTTCTGCACGTTACTCATTACACTTGAGCGGGTGTTTGAGTTGTGGAATCTCTCTTCAAGTGCGTAATCAAACTTCCAATTCATACCCGTAGGAAAGTATGTATTGCCACCGATAGAGAAAGTAACATCCTGAAAGAGCATAACATCCGGCACCGCTAACGCCGCTACGGTTCCCGTATCCGCTTCCGTCTTTCCCATCACGTCAAGAACCCACGCGAGAGGTTCGTTTTCCGATCCGCTAATCTCCAAAGAACTCAAGAAGCAATCGGCGTAAGTCTCAGTGTTAAAGTTCCGGTCTGCTACAATTGCAATCGCGATATCTTCTGCGTTATCAGCTGGCGTAAACGTGCCTGTAGTCTCATCAAAACATTCACCCAACAAAATATCTGCATGAGCGTATGAAGGTTGAATAGTAATGGCACCCTTCACATCTGTCTTGACAACTTGCCGCCCGGTATTAGCGGGTTTCTGTGTGCCAATCATGGCGTTTTCGTCTGGCTCATAAAACGTGTACTCTGCTTTCACCGTATTGTCAGTAATCCTCATTGCGGTTGCTGCAACACTACCAGTTGAAGAAGTACCAAAAAGAAGGTCTTTACTCTTGTCAGCCATTTCTTACCCCTTATTTCTCAGTTTTGTGAACGAAAGTGTAATTAGTGAGTGCGTATAGCCCTTTTTATCTAGCTCGAAATCATCTACAGCGTTAGGGCTTTCGGCATTTATGCAGTAACAAATCGTATACCCTGCAAGCCTTGACCCCAAGAACATATCTTGTATCTGCTCTCTAACGACAAACGCCTGAGAGACTTGCGCTTCGTCCGTAGACTCTTCAAGGTATGCCACGTTGACGCGATAGACTGCACTGTTTAGTTGCGAGTGGTCTGGTTCCATTTCATCACGCTCAGAGAAAACCTTAATCTGAGAAGTAGCAAGACCAACGCCTTTCGGTGGTACCTCAACAACAGCCTCGACAGTATCGCCGCCTGAATCTTTCAACCCTTCTGCGTTAATCTTAGCAGCTACAGCATCCATCACTTGCCAGAATTCGGAGATAGTGCCATCTGTAGCGCGGAAGTAAACCATCTCACCCACGGTTATCCCGCCCGTTCCTGTCGATTCAACTACAGCCCAATACGCACCCGCCGCAAGTGCGGATGTGTCGCTACCATTCGCTGCTATAGTTGCGCGAAGTGTCTTGTCTTTACCAACCACTGGTATTGTATAGACCTTGTTAGCTGTTCCAGCATCAGCACCGGATACAGTATATGTTACAGTACCGTCTTCTTCGTCCACTACAGCCAAGTCGGGTGGCGTAGGTGCATCGCCACCACTTCCGGGCGTGAATGCTTCCCATGCGCTTTTGTTGCCATTAGTGTCCACGGAACGAACATACAACATTACATCCGTACCTACTAAGTCTTCGTAAACCCAGTTAGATACTACTGAATCTTTTGTAATATCATCTTCTGCAAACGTCCAATACGTTGAAGGGCTTGCCTGCCATTCTGGAAGACTTAAACCGTTCTTTGCAAGGAACGTATCGACAGTATCAATCACAGCCCTTAATTCGCAATGCGAGAAATCGGAATCATCGGGGTCAACCCATATCATCACGTAATTGTCAGTCTCAAACAGTGCAAACTTAGTCGTTGTTGGAACATTTGGAGGCGTTACATCTGCATCATAACTGTCACATGAGAAATCATCAAAGGTGCCGTCTACGTGTACTTGTATTATTTTGGTCTTAAAGTAACGGTATCTATTACCAGTATCCATTTCGATTTTTAGTTCTGCGAGTGTCAGCCAAGTTCCATTCCATGTTGCACCAGCTTCTACCTCCGCTGCATCTGCAAAACTTTGATCTGTTGCGTAGTCTGCATATTGGTATACAGCTGTTGTACCAAAAGATGTATTAGCTTCGGCTGTGGAATTATCCCATGCCTGCGTAAGAGCAGAATCTTGGTAGGTTTCGCCTGCATCATGGATAAGAGCTTCCCCAGAAGGATTATAATAATCCGTATCAGGTGCATAGGTTGCGGGTTTCTCTTCGGGATAAAATCGTACATCGCAAATTGCTCCGTTAAATTCTGTAGAGCTGGCTGTGTTTCCTGCTGATAGTATTTTCAACGGAGCATTAAAGTCATACAGTGCGGACGTGTAGGCTTCGGTGTCTTTCGATACGCCATCAACTGAAAGTGTCGCACCGTTTGTTGCTCCGTAAGTGAATTGTATTTCGTACCAAGTATCTTCGCTCAATGCCGAACCTACGAGACTTTGTGAATTACTAGAACCGCTTGTGGAATATGCGACCCCTATTAAACCACTATCTATGTATAGGAATATACTTCTACTTGGCGACCATCCGCCAAAAACGCCTGTATAGGTGCCAGCCAAATCCGCCGCAGTCGGTTTGATCCGCATACGCCATGTAAAGTCATCTCGGAAATCCGAACTCCAAGGGATTGTGTTATAGTTTGTGCCGTCACCCTTAGTAGCAAAACGACCTCCGAACGCACCCGCGACTTGAGTTAGAGCCGCGTCCCTTACTCCGTCAGTATATTCAGAACCTACATCTGTCATTACGGTGCCGCTTGCTTCTTCCATCAGATAGACTCTAGGTATGTTGTCAGTTTTGATAGAATCGCTGGCTACGGTTGTGCCGCGTATATTAGAGAATTGATTATCGTTTGTCCAGATAGCCATTTATTCACGACCCTTTTGAAAGCTGTAATACCACACGATAATTATTGCGGAAAGTGCACTAAAGATATAACCTATATACCTTAATACTATATCTTCTGGACTCATTGTCTACCTTTCGCAATCATAGAAGAAATATCGTCAAGCTGATTCTCTATGCGTTCAAGTCTGCTCTTGATATCATCCTTAAACTCTTTCAGTGCTTCCTTATCTGAGTATGTAGCTTGAGCGTGAACATAAACACCGCCTAGACCACATAACATAGATAGCAACAAACCAAGAATGAAAGTACGAACCCATGACGGTATCGCGTTGTCTTCGAGCTTCCAGATTCGCTCTTTATACTCGCATGGGTTCATGTGCTCTCCTAAAAGTTTAACTCTAGCCTGAATCCGTAAACCGCTTTGTATGCCTTTAGCTCTTCCATTAGATGTCTGTTATCTCTATTGTCGTACATTAGCTCTTTTCGGATTTCTCCAACGCGCCAACGGATTTTAGGTCTAGGTATCGCTCCTCGATTGCGTCCGCTTGAAGATTCTCCAACGCCTCTTTCTTGATTGCTTCGCCAGAATTCGGTACTTTGCTTGCAGCTACAATCAGTGTATTCACAAGCTCTCTCTCTTCGGATAGATTCTCGTTTGCCTCTTGCATCCTGTCGATTGATTTGTCCACTATCCCCTCTGCGAATTCTTTGTCTTCCTTCTCTTCGTTCCGTTGCTTGCGAAAGAATCTGGCAGCACCTCCCGCTAATGCAAGTAGTGCTAACAGTCCAGCGTTTGCCGTGTCTGCATACTCGCCCATAAAAGGAGTAGCTATCTTAACCGCCGCTTGTGCTGCTGTTGCTCCTTGGCTGACCTGTGTTGCAATCGCCTCGCCCTTGGTAGCCGTCGCATCGCTAATGATTTCAATGTCTGCAACGTCCTCAATAACCGTCACAACATCACTTGCCGCGCTTGCTACAGGTGCCGCACCGTCTGCCGTCCTTTTAGAAAGCATATCAAAATTGAAGTCACCGCAACCACCAAAACAAACCAATGCCGCGATTAGAATAAACTTCTTCATCCTGTCCTCCCTCTTAATCTCATCTTCTCGTAGTAATCAGCGTATGCCGATTCTGTAAATCTTTCGTCTTCTTTTGTGATACCTAAGATTGTACGCGCAGGGACTCTCTTCCCTTTGTACGTTCCACCGTTTTGTAGCTTCTCAATCCACTGAGTACCGGGTGTATATCCGTAGCTAAATGAGGTTTTGCTTGTTCGTGTTGATCGACCGGGAGTGCTTAGAAACTTCCATATCTGACGCTTACGACCAATATATCCGCGCTTTTCCGCTTCACCCTGTCCTCTTGCTGTTGCTAGTACAAGCGGTTTTCTATCAGGCTTCGAAGGTGGTCCATATTTCAATCGATACCTACGCGCTGCCTTCTTGCCTTTCGCCGTCTTAATCGGTTGCCTTAAAGCAGAACCGCCATTATTAACTGACTTAGGGCGTTTCACTCCGTCACCCTTCGAAAGAATCATAGGGACATCATCGCCGATTTTCGGGAATGGTTTTGAGTATCCAGCCGCCCAAGGAACACCATTAACATCTACATGCTTCTTCATTCTGTCTTTGGCTTTGTTCCGATAATACTTTCCGAGCTTATTATGAACAGGACTCCATCCTCGAGAGCCGGGACTCTGCATGTTTTTCAGATACTTATCCAACTGAGGCAATGTCATTACAGTCATACAATCTCCGTCACAGGTATCATGTATTCACCTGTGTCAATCTTGTATTCGTAATCTTCCATGTATTTATAAACAATACCCGCCGCTGTTATCGTGTCTTTCGCTTCCGGAGTAGCTTGAACCTCACTAAGAATCAAATCCGTCTTCTTAATATAGAAAACCTTCATAACATCACGCAAAAACACACCGTTTACATCTTGCGTCTCGACTTCCACCTCTGTACGTATAGCTGTAACCTCTACAGAATCAACACCCCGCGTATACGTGACTGTATCGCCGAAGACAGATTGCCAAGCTGGTAGTGTGGCTTTCGCCGCTACTTCAAATACGCTCAATGTGTGGCTACCTCAATCTCTATGTCGTATCCGTCCAGTATAGCCATGACCTCTTCATGTGGCATGGTCTGATCGAACTTATCACCGTGTAGCTCAATATACATCTTGTCAATTAACTTCAACGCGCCGTCTTTGTGCATTTTCTTGATTACTTCGTATTCCGCGCCTTCAATATCCATCTTGAGAAAAACGTAGTCAGTCTTAGATAGATGATGTAAGCACCAATCGGAGAAATCGAAACAAGGCACATCTACAGGGATTGAATAATCCAAGTCACCTGTACATTTGTTCAGTAGTACTGTCGCGCTCTGACTGCACGGCTTTTTAGGGTTCATGTAGAAATGAATCTCTCCATCATACACCCACGCCGCATCTTCTATAATCTCGATATTCTCAAAGCGATTATTCGTCTTACGCCACATCGGGTCTTGCAGACAATTCAAGCATGGTTCAATCGCATAACAAATATCGACCTCATTATGAACAGCCAAATATTCGTAGACCGTCTTCCCGATATGTGCGCCGCAATCTATGTATACGTTCATGCTGGATATGTCCCATCGTTATGAATAAGGTCTTTATAGCCTCGCATATGCTGAAAGATATTACACTCTTTGTCAATGTCAACTCTAGGATACTCATCTGGAAAAGCAGCTAACTTAACGCTTGTCTGCTCTGTGCCTCTATATCTTGTAGCAAATATAACATCACGCTCTACAGTAGCTACCTTCTCAAAGAACTCAAGAACGTACTCGCGCTTGCCTATCCAACATCCTGCGTTCAGGTGCTGATACTTAGTTTTAAACTTAGCCTCAAATACATCGCAGTCATGGAGTGGCTTGCATCTTTTGGGCCATGTGCCGTTAGATGCATTAAAAAGCAATTCACAATCGAAATCCAAGAACCGCTTAACAATGTGCGAAGGATGTTCAGTTAGCACAACATCGAAAGCGTCAAGACCGATAATGTATTCCGCTGTACTCTGACGGGCGAAATCAATGGTCATAAACACCTTGTCGATATTACTCCAACTCTCTTGATCCTTCTTTAATACGTTTATTTCTGCGCCTAGAGAATCAAGGCTCTTCTCTACGACTGATTTATTGTGATCTGTACTCCAAGTAATCACATCGTAACTAGGAACTTCTACAGCTTCGGATACAAACTTTGTGCGTACCAGTTCACCCCATAGCGGCAGCCGTCTGGTCTTGCCTGGAGCGTGATACACAATAGGCTCTGAATTTGTACGGACGTTCTTCATAAGATGCACCCCCCACCCGAAAGCGGGGGGTTAATCTCCTCTACTTAGGCTTCGACTTCCAGAAGGAATCCGGCTTTTTCGTCAACAATCAACTGAGTTTCGTTGAGCTTACCACGAACAATCTCACTCTCAGTCCCCTCTTCCCAATAGGTGCTGATGCGAACATCGGTATCGGCAATGTCAGACCAAACCAACAACCGAGCGAGTGCCTGTTCAGAAGGCGAATCAGTCTCAGCAATACGCGCAACCATAGCATACTGGTCTGTCCAGATTTCACCGTTGGACGCGTCTTGACCTTCCTTGGAACTATTAGACAGGGCAGTACCAGTAATGACATACTTAACACCAAGCAAGCTGGCGAGAGCCGCGTTCATCGTCTCTTCCGTTGCGAGTTGGGTAGTTGCCATCAGGCGAGCAAGAATCTTCGTATTAACAGTGAGAAGGTTCTGACGCTGCGTTTCACTCATGATGACTGCATTAGCCTTAAGACCGCTGTTGATTCTTAGCTGCGTCTTAGCGTATGCAACCTGCGAAATAACGTCTGTCCCAGCCGTAGACCAAGCTGCGGAACCGTAGTCCTTGTACGTGTTCTTTCCGGTCGTAAAGGTCGTGGTGTTCATAATCAAGTCTTCAACACGCGCCTCACGGTCTGCCAATAACTTACCTTTGATTACCTTTGCGGAATTCAAATGCACGTCAAACAAGTTTTTGTAGTCTGCAATTTGCTCAATCGGGAGCTTTTCTTCCAGACCATAACCCGAACACGCATAATCAAAAGAGCTAGTCGTGGTATCGGTGCGGGGGTAAACTGCGCCATCCGCTCGTGCAAGAGTTTCGCCTGAAGGCAAAGTTGATTCACGGTCGATAACTGCAAATGTACCAGTGCGGTTCATCGACATGATAGGACGCGCAACACGCGCCGCGATAAAGTCCTGTACCGGGTTGAACTCCATAAGTGCCTTAGACACATAAGGTGCAACCAGTGCTGTGCTTTTAATAGCCATTCAATTTCTCCTTAAGAAATATCGTCATTGCCGCCGCGAATCGGGCAAACTTCAATGATGTCATCAGCAGCAGTAGCCGCTTCAAGCGCAACACCAACAACGGTCAACGAAGTAGTCACATCATCCACTTCACCGTCTGCCATAGTGTAAACAACTGCTCCCTTAGCAAACGCACCAGTCGCAATACACTTCACGGTTCCAGTTCCCGCAAGCGTCACCGCAACAACGCCACCAGAAACAGCCGCTTGCTGCGCGTGTCCGACATATGTATTATCTTCGGACGCAACGCCACCAGTAGCAACAGCAACACCAGCGACAAGTTTCACCGCCGCATACTGCTTAATCGTGCCACCAGCGATAAGGTTAATAGGCGTTCCAGCCTGTTGAGTAGCCATTATTTATTCTCCTTTGCTTTTGCATACGACTCAGGGCTAGCACTCACGCAAAACTTAATAGCTTCAGCGGGAGACTTACCAAGTGCCATCTGCTCTTGAACGAGAGAGTCAAAATCTTTTCCGACCTTCTCTTTACCAGCGTCAACCGCGTCTCCGCCTTCGGATTCGTCGCTCGCGCTTTCTTTCTTTGATTCTGTTACACTTGCCTCAAGTTCAAGAATCCGCGTTTTAGCGGTAGAAAGTTCGACTTTCAAAACTTCAGCGTGCGCTACTTTTGCCTCTGTAACACTTGCGCCGGACTTAAATTGCTCCGCAACAAACGTCGGATTTTCGGGGAACTCTTCAGCAAGAGCATTGAACCGTTCAAGCTCCGGATTCCCTTCATCCTTAATCACTTCAACTTCCTTCTTCTCTTCCATTTCATTTTCCTTTTTCAAACTAGACAAAGATTCAACCGAATCTACTATATGCGTCTCAGACTCTGCTGAGTAACGACTCATAAACTCCTGAACAACTTCAGGATTCGCCTTCATCAACTCAAATACTTCGGGGTGCGTATCAAAGAACTCTGTAGCTTGCCCTGCGAATGTCTCTTGTGACCATGCGGAAAACAAGCCGTCGGGGTTTGCAGCAGGATCGTCCACAACATCAGCAGCGTGTAATTTACCAAGCTCAATAAACGTATCGCCACCTGCATCGGCAAAACCTTCGTCACCCTGCTTTACAACTTCACCATCATTGACCTTGTAAGAATCGCCGGGAGTGAATACAATCGACAAGCCAAACATATCGGGTTCGTTTTTCGCCATACCTATAACGTAGCCGTGCAAATTCCCGTTAGGTGTTTCTTTTGACTCGTTAGAAAGGAACAAATCGCCACGCGCAATGTCTCCGTCTGCTCTGAAGTTCTTGACTCGTCCAATGAAAGAACCGAGGGCGGTTGAGCACATATTGGGGTGTCCGAATCGTGCTTTGATTCCGCTTTTCTTCGCGTTACCCTGTTCAACTGCGGATTCAACGAATGATGTATCAAGACTGACTCCATGCCCCTTTGCCTCCCCTGCCGTGACTACAGCAACACCAAATATGATACCTTTTTCGGTGTCTACACCTTCAGGCGCGGATTTAAAAGCATTAGTAGAAAACCATTTCTTACTCATCTTCTTCTTCCTCTACTGGTTCTTCTTTTTTTGGCTCATCCGCATTTGTCATAGCAGCGGCTTGCGTCTTACCTATTTCCGTAGCGGCGAATTCATGCCACGATACCTTTTCGCCAGTTGCTTCCTCTACTTCTTGCGCGGCTTTAATCGCACGAATCATATCCGCCTTAGCTTCTGCTGTTTGATCGTCTGGGTCAATGTCACGGGCCTTCAATGCCTTCGTGTGGGTCGTGAGATTTCTGTCTAGCATCAGACCTACAGCTTTAGCCTCTTTCTCAGGGTCAACCCACGGGAACGGTGGCGTAATCCACTCATGCTTAAGATACGCTTTATCATTCGGGATAAGACCCTTACGCATCCACTCACCGACTTTCCACTTGTAAACTCTTGTGTGGAATTGACGGATAAGTAGTCGCTGCCATCCCTCAAACACTAAATCAGCCTGAATCAGCGAAGCCCTTGCGCTTGAATAGTTTGTCTGACTCCAATCCAAAAGAGCAAGCTCTAACGGAATACCAAGCGGGTTAGCCAATAGCCGGATATACATTCTGATTGATTCGGGGAAATTGCTTGCAGGGCGGTCTTGCTGAATGCCCTTAATCTCTTCGCCTTCTTCACCCCAAAACATAGTACCTTGATCTACGTCATTGATTCGAGTAGTCACATCGCCAGAAGTATCTGAATCACCTTGAGGGTCTTCTGTGCTGTTTTCACTACCGCCTTCTTTACGGGTGATAGATATTGCGAACCTTGCCAGAAGTTGCCACGCGATAGCCTCGGAATCCAAGATATCATTGATTCTGTGTAGGTTAGGGAATGATGACACAAGAGCGGGGATACCACGGGTAGCGGATGAGCGTTTCATAAGATTAGCAACGAAAATACAGTCTCTAGCGTTAATCTGATCGTAGGTGCCACTTGAATACGTGTCGCTCTTAGTCTCTACCCAGTACCGAAGTGGCTTGCCGATTCGCGACTTTTCGACTCCCTGCTCCACGTTCTTTTCGCTGAACGGGCTAGAGATTCTTTCCGATTCGATTAACTGTAGCTGACCTTTTGAGCGTACCTTGTTTGCTAGAATATCGCCAGCTACGATAGTGTCTCGTAAGATAATCGCTTCAACCTCACGCCATGTATGAACCCCCATGACTTCGGGGTACATAGCAAAATCCTTCCAAAGCTCAGTCTCAATTAGCGTGTTGACTTCTTTGGATGGCGTTTGCGCGTTAAGCGTGAATCCCTTTGCGCCTAATATATTATCTACAGCGCGGTTGATTACGGATTCATAGATGGGGTGATTTCTGTCATACGACCGCGATTGGTCTACAAGCTCTTCGCGGTCATCACGCATGAAGTAATCAGCCGTTCCGGACTGGTAGGATAAACCGTCGCGCCGATTTGACTTAATGGCGTTAAAGCCATTAGCGAAACGCTTTGTAAGTCCGTCTTTATTGTACTTTAACTGCACTTAGGGATTCCCCGTGTGAATGAGTTGTTTGAAGCCTTAGACAGTAAGCCGGAATACATTCTCCGCGCATCGATTAAATCTTTCATAGTCTGAAATGTGATAGATTTACCATCTACAGAAATGGATTGCGCCCCACCACCCGCATACATCGCAAGCACAGCGGCATCAATCGCATCAATAATCGCCTGATAGTTTGTTGCCATGTAATCTCCAAGGACTAAAAGAAAACGCCACTCAGGTATTCAGCCCTGAATGGCGTTCTCTCCGAAGTCTGGTAGAAGGGGGATCAATCCCAGCTATTCAGCCCGAAAACTTAGTTTTAAAAAAAGACGGCGGTAACGATCCTATCTTTAATCTTGCGTGAGAACCGCCTAACTACATAAACGCTTTCGCGTCGAGCAAGGGATACTATCCCAAGTGGGGTTACAAAAACACCGGGAATGATGATCGGACTACTTATTTCGTCTGCGGCGTTTCATGCCTTCGCATCTATCACCCCCGGCAGGAGGTACTTACTATAAGTGTACTCACTTTTTAGCGTTTGTCAATACAGTGTATGCTATGGGTGCTAACGTAATCAAATTATCTTAATCGTATCGTCTACTGCGTTCTTTGTTCGCCGTCCACATTGCTCACACTCGCAGTATTGAGTCTTTGTGCGCTTTGGTCTTAGACATTCAGGATAACGCTTATCTACATCCGTGATTGTGTTCTTTACAGCCATAACACCGCCACACTCTTTACACTCTAACCCACTGTGACGCTTGCGCGGTTCCTCTTTCTTCGCTACCTTTTTCGCCACCTTCTTTGTTGTCTTCTTTGCTGTCTTCTTCTTAGCCATTAGTATTTCCTCCTTACTCCTCTACCCGATACAGCCGGACGCTTCCGAACTGTTTTGATTCTCACTATAGCCTCTTCAAGTGACACACCCATACGGGATGCCGCCATATGACAGTTTACAATCGTATCCCATATATGGTTATCGCGTCTGTTGATCTTGTTTTTCCATGCGTTATACGTCTCACCTGTTTTCTTTCTGAATTCAGGGTGTGCGGATTCCGATGTAATGCTCTGTATTAGCTCACTGTTGCCCTTCTTACCGTTCAGGTTGAACGATAGGCACCCTCTACCACCCATGCCAACCCTGAGTCTCGCATCTACTAAATCCTTCCAGTAGTTAGCGTGAACGTGATAGACGAATTGCCTTGAGTCCTTCGCTTCACCGTACCACCACCCTGCGCCGTGAGGGACTTTAACCGCTCTGCTTTTTGGTATTGAGAAATTGTCCGTACCTTCACCCTTCACAGGGAATGTAATATGCTTATACGGATTCCGATTGCAATAATTATACACCGTATTCGCCTGATAGCCAGAATCTATCAATAAAAGCTGAACCTCATAGCGGATACCGTTTCTCTCGCCTTTGTAGTGACGCTCTAATATGTTAGGGATAGCCGTCTCTAGCCCATCCGTCAACGCTACATCAGCGGGTTTGCTTTCGTCTACTTTAAACGTACCCCAGTCAATAATAGACCCTGTGAACCCTTCCCCAAACGCACAAACGGAATAGTGAATATCTGTCCGTGTTCCACAGTCAACGTGAACTACTACAGTTTCTAGCCCATGCGGCACAATCCCACGCTCAAGACCATTCTCCTTCAGCGCAACCTCTTGAATAGTCAAAGGTTTCATAATGCCTTCGTATTCGTCGATAGGTTCGTTCTGAAGTTCAGACAGGAACGTTTCAAGACCGTCATCGGCGATTACGTTGTATGCGTGTTGGATTGCGCTAGACTCAACCTCCGTACCGTCTTCAAGGATGTTGCATTGGTCTTCACCGTCATATACATGACCACCTACATACGCGAGAGGAAGCGTACAGCCATGACCGTTATCCATAGCGACACGGTTATCCAAATAGAACGAATGTGCCGCCCTAGCGTCTGGATCATCTTCACTCTTTTCCTTCCGTAGTCTAATGTATTCTTTCCATAGTTCCGGTATATCTTCAGGCATCTCATACAGGAACGTGTAGCGTTTACCATTCCAAGCCGGGTATGTCTCTTTATCGGTGTATTGGTCTCCGATGTCGTTTTTCTCGATAATCGTACACAGCATAAATAAAGAGATATTCTTACCCATTCCTACTAATTGAGTAATACCTTTATTGATAATCTTCTTACGCTTGTTAATTACGCCAGCACTCGCCGCGGCTTCATCCCCCATAGGGTCATCAATTACAACCCCGTCCGGTCTACCCATTTCCCCTAACGAACCTCGGATACCAGAATTCAAACCAGTGGTAGCGACACGCGCACCAGAACACTTAGAACCCGCAACCGTAGGCAATACAATTTCGCTTGCAGTCCATCGCAAATCACAAGGAACTCCATCGACCATTAAAGATGCCGCTCTCTGAGGTCTACCCTCTAGGGCTATGATAGGTGCCGTTACTTCGGGGAAGTCCTCTAGTAGCGTCTTATCGCCCTGTATGCCACGCTCTAGCCAAGCCTTAAGGATTACAAGACGATCATCAGAGAGAGAGTGATTTTCACAAGCATAGATAAAGAACTTGCGATGACCGTAAAGCACAGCCCAAAGGATAGCAATCAAACACCAAATCGTTTTACCACCGCCGCGAGGTGCCGCCCTAGCAGCACGACCACCGTACAACGCTACCCGCTGGAAGTCAGCAGCAATCTCTTTGTGCATATCAGCAGGTGCAAGGTATAGTAGAGGCTTACAATAGGTTTCAGCAAACAATAGCAGGCTCCCCGAACAACGCTCACGCCGTTCAGGGTCTTTCACCGGAGGGATTTCGATATCTAATCCGCTTTGACGCTTCCGGTAGTCTCTTTGGTGTTGTACGCTTCCTTTGTTAGCTATTCTTCTTTTCCCCATACATGGCATCTACATCTTTGTTGTCGGCAACCGTCCGCAATGTTCGCACATAAATCTCTTGCTATCATCAAAAACGAATTGCGAAGACTCACACTCGGAACACTATAACGGCTTAACTTGCTTGACCTCTACCATCACTCCTACTTATCTATCATCGCTAAATCTACGGTCGATAGTATCTTCCTCACATCCAAACCGACCAGCTTTATTATCACTGTTATGTGCCGGATCATATTGAGAATGTTGCCTTACGCTATTCTGCTTACCAGTTCCACAGCACCGAGAGCAAGTCATATCGGCTATACGACCTGTGCCATTACATCTAATACATGGGTATTTGTGTTTCATTACGCTACTCCTAAGATTCTCATATCATTCTCTGGAGGTGGAGGTGGCAGTAGATTATTTTCCGCATGCGCCTTTTTGCGATGCTTACGAAAGAATTCAGCCGATGATTGTTGTTCCATCATTCCCCCTCCTTAATGAATCGCTCTACCTCTGAAATCATTACGTCCAACCTCATGTCAGCCGGAAACCTCATTCCAAGCTCCTCACCGGGCTTTTCGTTTATGTATACGAAAACAACGTCTTTCGGCTCACCCTTCTCGATGTTCTTTTGTACGTAAAGAAATTTTAGCGGCACTGTCTTCTTATTCATTCCCCCTCCTTCGGTGGCTTAGGCGCGTACCAACTTTTAACGCAAGCCAACCCAAAGTCAATACCGCAGCATGACTTGTCTTCTCGATTTTATCAACGCATTCCTTCGCCTCTTTACTTACATTCATATCTCATTCCTCCCGTTATAATCGCACTTGAAATCCATGCAATACTTACTGCAAATCGGATCGTCATATGATGAGTGTGTACTATACCACTCGTCCCTTTCATCCATCATTTCAGAACCAAACTCCCCAATAGGATCACCTCCCTCGCGTATATATACAGCACACGGGTAATGATGAATACCTTTAATAGAAACGTCATCAAGAGCAAGAAAACATTTGTCTGATTTCAATGTGCCGCGCATCCCCAGCCCCTTAGAAAACCTTTTTACGCGATACGACATAATCTCATGTTCCGGCATATCAATTAAACCATCAATTACGGATGACTCGCTTTGGCTAATTGTTCCGATCTTAATATCAGACACACCCAGATCAGAAATAAATTTCAGCATCTCATTACTGCTATCGACTGTTCCTATCTGAACGTCGGCACCGATTCCGACTAAAAACTCAATGACACTAATCACGTATGCATTTTTATCATGGAGAGATATAGCAAAAGACCTACACCCAGCTTTAAAAATTTCCTCATACAGACCAATATCCGCCGAACCATTTGTAGACATCCTGACAGTCATTCTATTCGCAGCACTTACAATATCAACTATGTCATCCCGAACAGTAGGCTCTCCACCTGTAATATGGTAGAACTTACACCCCCTAGACTCAAGGTATTTTATAACATCAAGTATAAATGAGAGCGGCTGATCGTCTGAACTATCTACCGAATTACAAAACGAGCAGTTAAAATTGCACTTACTGGTTACGAGGTGCTCGCAATAATATATACCAAGGTGACCGTCTCTATCCTTAGTCATTCCATGAAACCCACCCATATCTCATTCCTCCTATACTAGCCGCCTATATGATCAATCTCTTCATCACACGGATTTCTCGGAGCGCGACCCACAAATTCACAACCATCATAGCACACCGGGAAATACACGTATATCTCGCTCCATGCAGTAAACGGTTTACCGTTCGCAGAGCCAAATCCATCGTCAAATGGTCTGTCAAGTTCAATCTCATCCAGAGTGCAACTTATGATAACGTCATCGCCTGCACTCTCAGCAATCAAATTACGCCATGTAGTCAAATCATTCATATCTCATTCCTCCTATTCCGTATTCTACTCGATCATCAACCCGTTGTCAAGGAGCAATTTAGCTAAAAAAGTAACGGTCAACCCCCCCCCCAT
>Ga0233415_10000228_pt1 | contig 27804 bp, 36 predicted proteins | sample Na_anoxic_12_MG_FD_188631 | JGI IMG/M metagenome (GOLD analysis project Ga0233415, IMG submission 188631) | Seawater microbial communities from Saanich Inlet, British Columbia, Canada - Na_anoxic_12_MG | ecosystem: Environmental > Aquatic > Marine > Inlet | place: Canada: British Columbia...
TTATGGAGTAATGGAATGATGGGTTTGAAGGAGTTTTTTACAATTAAAATGGTTTATTTCCGCCTTTATCCCCAATATTCCAGCATTCCATTCTTCCATTCTGATGGCATAAACAGGTTGCCATTAATAAACCTGTATTTTCATTAAGTTGTAGAAATTCCGAGACGTTAGTGTCTTAGCGTCTTGGTGGCAATGGAAAAAGATTTGAAAATAAAAGCGTAAATTTCATAACTAAAAAACTAATTATATCAAGAAACAGGCTAAGAATACTTATTGCCATGGAAAAACGATTTTTAAGAAGACAGATGGTGGGGACAGTTGTAAGCGAAAAGATGGATAAGACAGTAATTGTCCTGGTTGAGAGGCTGGTTAAGCATAAACTTTATCAAAAATATGTCAGGAGACGGTCAAAATTTGCCGCCCACGATGAAAACAATGTCTCACGGGTTGGAGATAAAGTTTTGATAATCCAGTCCAGACCGCTTAGCAAAACTAAAAGATGGCGTGTGAGCAAAATAGTCGAAGAAGCTGTTTGATTGTTATATGACATGATGAATTCGATTTTTTTACGAATTAATCATTATATAAGGAAAGTTAAGAAGATGATTCAGGCGGAGACGAGATTGACCGTGGCAGACAATTCAGGAGCCAAGATATTGTATTGCATAAAAGTTCTTGGAGGTTCCCGTAGACGATATGCAAATGTTGGCGACATAATTGTTGTATCTGTTAAAGAAGCCATTCCTAATACCAAGGTCAAAAAAGGAGATGTGGTAAAAGCTGTTGTTGTTCGTACCAAAAAGGAAATCAGGAGACTGGATGGATCATATATAAGATTTGATGATAATTCTGCTGTTTTAATTTCACAAACCAAAGAACCCATTGGCACCCGCATATTTGGTCCGGTGGCTAGGGAACTGCGAGGCAAAAGGTTTATGAAAATCATTTCACTGGCCCCTGAGGTGTTATAGTCATCGGTTAACGATTATGGGTGCAGGGTGAAACGTAACAGAAATCAGTGAAAAATAAACAGTAATGACCCATTCGCTGCAAATTAGCAATGATTTCAATGAGCAAAAATTTTACAAGTTTTAAATTATCCCGAATCTGTGGAGAAGTGGTTCATGGCTCAGAATAAATGGCATATGAAAAAAGACGACAAGGTAAAAGTCCTTGCCGGCAAAGATAAAGGAAAGATTGGCAAGGTGCTGAGTATCAAAAGGAAGAGCAATCGTCTTCTTATTGAAAATATAAATATTATCAAACGGCATACACGGCCCAGTGCCAGTCAAAGACAGGGCGGTATTATCGAGACTGAAGCTCATATCCACTGGTCCAACGTCATGTTGATGTGTAGCAAATGCGTAACACCTGTACGTATAAAGATGAAACGGCTTGAGGATGGAAAAAAAGTACGTGTTTGCAGGAAATGCAACGAAATCATAGATTCATAGGGCCGAGTGACGGAGGAAGTGAATGTCACAGTTGAAAAGTTACTATCATAAAGAGGTTGTCCCCGGGTTGATCGAGACCTTTAAGTATAAAAACATAATGGAGGTCCCAAAACTTGAGAAAGTAGTTTTGAATATGGGATTAGGTGAAGCGATTCATAATATCAAACTGCTTGATTCAGCTTCGGAGGAGCTTAAGATTATAGCCGGCCAGCAACCGGTTGTAACCCGTGCGAAAAAATCGATAGCGGCGTTTAAGTTGCGGGAAGGAATGCCGATAGGCTGCATGGTTACCCTTCGCTGCAACCGGATGTACGATTATTTTTACAAACTGGTCAATATAGCGTTGCCTCGTGTTCGTGACTTCAGAGGTCTTTCGGGAAAAGCGTTGGATGGTCACGGCAATTATTCACTGGGTATCAAAGAACATATTATTTTTCCGGAAATCGATTACGATAACATTGATAAGATTAAAGGCCTTAATATCTCTATAGTTACGACTGCAAAGACTGATGAAGAGGGGAAAGAACTGCTAAAGCTGATGGGGATGCCGTTTAGAAATTGAAGATTTGGAAATGAAGAATGAAGGATAACGAAGGAGGAAGATTTGGCAAGAAAAGCTCTTAGAATGAAGGCAATGAGAGAACCTAAATTCAAAGTGAGGCGATACAACCGCTGTCCCATTTGCGGCAGACCAAGAGGGTTTTTAAGGAAGTTCGGAATTTGTCGCATCTGTTTTCGGAATCTTGCTTCGGAAGGCAAGCTCCCTGGTGTAGTGAAATCTAGCTGGTAATATTGTAAAACAGGTTTTAAGTGTTAAGTTTTAGGTTTTAAGCGGGCTTGAAACTTGGAACTTCATTCATATTTTTAAAACTTAAAACATAAAACTTAAAACGATTTCAATAACGGAGAAGACTATGGCGATGAGTGATCCAATTGCGGACATGTTGACCCGGATCAGAAATGCCGGCAAGGCAAAGTTCAACAGTATTGATATTCCCGGGTCAAAGCTAAAAACCGAATTAGCCAGAGTATTAAAGGATGAGGGGTTTATAAGAAATTATAAATTCATTAAAGATAATAAGCAGGGGATATTACGTGTCTACCTAAAGTATGATGAAGAACAGGCCCACACAATTATCGGCCTTGAACGAGTCAGTAAACCGAGCAGGCGGTTTTATGTGAAGCGCAAGGGTATAAAACCGGTTTTGAACGGTATGGGAATTGCGATTTTATCAACATCAAAGGGGATAATGACGGATAAAAAGGCCAGGTCTGATAACTTAGGAGGCGAGATTCTCTGCAATATTTGGTAGATCTGTCATTCGTCACTGGCAAATTATTATCAATTCTGAGAGACCTTTGAAAAATGTTCATTTTTGTTCAAGGCCAAGGAAGGCGAAAATTTTAACCACAGGAATACATCGAGTATTTTGAGGATTAAAATTTGAGCCTGACGCCGGGATTGGGCAAAAAAGGGGGTTTTGCAAAGGTCTCTCTGATAGCCGGTGACGGATGGTTAATGACCGATGACAAAAGGAAGTAATCAATGTCCAGAGTAGGCAAAGCACCGATACCGATACCTGATAATATTAAAGTAAAATATAAAGACAGGGTAATTACCGTAGAATCTAAAAAAGGGTCTCTTACAAGAGCAATCCATCCTGCCGTGGATCTTAAGATAGAAGACGGGATGATAAGGATGGATGTTGTTAAAAATAACAGGACCAACCGTGCTTTGTGTGGACTTATGCGAAGCCTTGTGGCCAATATGGTTACCGGCGTGGACAAAGGGTTTGAAAGGGTTCTGGAGATACATGGTATCGGCTACCGTGCCATACTTAACGGTAATCGAATTGAATTTAATCTTGGGTATTCACATCCTGTTCATTTTGATCTTCCTGAGGATGTATCCGCCACAGTTGACAAGAAAAATGTTATCAGGCTTACCGGTATAGATAAGGAATTGCTGGGGCATACCGCTGCATCAATCAGGAGATTGAGACCTCCGGAACGCTATAAGGGTAAAGGGATAAAGTATGCTGAGGAACGTATTCAGCGTAAGGCCGGAAAGACAGGGGTTAAAGAAGCATAAGGATATTGAAGATGGGGAAGTTGGATTTAAAGAAAAAAGCACGTTTAAAGAGAAAAAAAAGGATAAGAAAACATCTTGTTGGCACGCAGCAGCGGCCCAGGTTGAATGTTTTTCGAAGTTCAAAACATATTTACGCCCAGGTCATTGATGATGAGCATGGTCATACTCTTGTGGCCGCATCAAGTCTGGAAAAAGTTGTAAAAGAACAACCTGAATTTGAAAACAAAGTTGCAGCCGCAGGTTTCATAGGGAAACTTATAGGTGAACGGGCCATTAAAAAAGGTTTAAAAAAGGTCGTTTTTGACCGTGGCGGGTTTCTATTTCACGGGCGTGTAAAAGCTGTATCTGATGGTGCGCGTGAAGCAGGCCTCGATTTTTAGCCGTTTTGATTAACGCATCTATTTAACTAATGGGCGAAGGAGGCAAATTTTTGTTCAAGCAGGATAAAGGCGAAGATCAGTTAATCGACAAGGTTGTTTACATTAACCGGGTTGCGAAAGTTGTTAAAGGCGGCCGCAGGTTTAGCTTCAGTGCTATCGTTGTTGTCGGTGATGGCGAAGGGAGTGTCGGTTATGGGCTTGGGAAAGCCGGTGAGGTGCCTGAAGCGATTCGTAAAGGAATAGAAAAAGCGAAAAAAAACATGGTCAAGGTATCTTTGGTTGATGGAACAATACCATATGTGGTTATCGGAAAATATGGAGCGGGACGGGTTCTGTTGAAACCTGCTTCCCAGGGAACCGGTCTTATTGCAGGTGGTGCTGTTCGGGCGGTACTTGAAGCTGTGGGCGTTCAGAACATTCTTACAAAGTGTATGGGGTCACATAATGCTCATAACGTTGTTAAAGCTACCATTGAAGGGCTTTGCCAGTTGCAGAGCCGTGAACAGGTTGCCAATAGACGTGGTAAAAGAGTGGAAGACCTTTAGAATTGAAGATTTAAGAATGACAATTGACGATTGGAAATACAAAGATTTATAAAAATTGTAACGCTTTAGTTTTTTGAAAATATTACCGCTCAATTGAAATCGATTTGTTTCAAAGCAATACACTATTATCGAAAATCAATATTCCGTCGGCAGTGGCAAATCAGAAGGATTGATAAATGTCCGGAACATTAAAAGTAACTCTTGTTAAAAGTATGATTGGAAGACCGGAAAAGCACCGCAGGGTACTACGCGGCATGGGGCTGACAAAAATTAACCGAACGGTTGAGCTTGAGAATACGGCTTCCATTCGTGGAATGGTCAACGCTGTATCGCACTTGATTACCGTTGAGGAGAAGATTGATGAAACTGAATGAATTGTCACCCCCAAAAGGATCCCGCAGGCCCCGAAAACGTGTTGGCCGTGGAGTCGGATCAGGCAAAGGCAAAACAGCCGGTAGAGGGACAAAGGGATATAACAGCCGCTCCGGCGGTGGCGTAAGGCCCGGTTTCGAGGGCGGGCAGATGCCTCTCCATCGCCGTCTTCCCAAACGTGGTTTTACAAATATTTTCAAAAAGAAGATAGCGGTGATTAATATCCGTGATCTGTCAAAGTTTGAAAACGGCAGTATTGTGGACGAAGCGGCACTTGTTCGGGTTGGTCTTGTTAAAGGGAGAAGAGACGGTATTAAGCTGCTCGGCCATGGAGAGATCAAAACACCTCTAACGATAAAGGTAAACATGCTTAGTAAAAGTGCCAGGGAGAAGATCATCGAAGCCGGCGGGAATGTAGAGGTTTTATAACATGGTTGGCGGCGGGTTCGGTAATATATTCAAAATTCCTGAACTAAAGAAAAGAATTTATATCACATTAGCACTCCTTGTTGTCTACCGTGTGGGCGTGCATGTTCCTACCCCTGGCATAGACGGTGCGGCACTGGCCACCTTTTTTGCAGGAAAAAAAGGGACTTTGCTCGGTCTTTTTGATATGTTTTCGGGCGGTGCATTAGAGCGGCTTTCTGTTTTTGCTCTCGGAATTATGCCCTATATCAGTGCGTCGATAATTTTGCAGCTTTTAACTGTGACAATACCGCATCTCGAGCGCTTGTCAAAAGAAGGTGAGCAAGGACGCAAAAAAATTACCCAGTACACCCGTTACGGTACCATCTTGTTAAGTGTCATCCAGGGATTTGGTATTAGTATCGGACTTGAGAGTATGAGTTCCCCTAGCGGTGCTCCGGTGGTGATACATCCAGGTTGGGAATTCAGGATCATGACTGTTATGACCCTGACGGCTGGCACAGCGTTTATTATGTGGCTGGGTGAACAGATTACCGAACGTGGCATAGGTAACGGTATTTCGTTGATTATCTACGCCGGTATTATTGTCCGGATGCCGAATGCAATCGGAAACACGTTCCGTCTCCTTTCAACAGGTGAAATGGGAATATTTCCCGTGCTCATTTTGCTTGTACTGATGATACTTGTGGTGGCTTTCATTATCTATATGGAGCAGGGTCAGAGGCGTATACCGGTTCAATACGCTAAAAGGGTTGTCGGCCGCAAGATGTATGGTGGCCAGAGTACCCATTTGCCGTTGAAGGTTAATACCTCCGGTGTCATACCGCCGATTTTTGCTTCGTCAATTATAATGTTTCCAGCGACTATAGCCAGTTTCATAGCCATCCCGTGGATGCAGAGTTTGGCTTCGGCGATGAGACCGGGCAATATTGTGTATGAATCGTTATATGTCGGGTTTATATTCTTTTTCTGTTACTTTTATACTGCAGTCACTTTTAACCCTGCTGATGTTGCCGACAATATGAAAAAGCAGGGCGGGTATATTCCGGGGATCCGTCCGGGTAAGCGGACGGCGGATCACATTGACAGGGTTTTGACCCGTATTACACTTGGGGGCGCCATATATGTTTCTGCAGTATGCGTACTTCCATCGGTTTTGATAGCAAAGTTTAACGTTCCTTTTTATTTCGGTGGCACCGCACTTCTGATCGTTGTGGGGGTGGCGATTGATACGATTCAGCAAATAGAATCTCACATGCTGACCCGCCACTATGAAGGATTTCTAAAAAAGAAACGGGTCTAAAATGAAGGGCCGACGGGGGATACAATATGGCAAAGGAAGAGGCGATTAAGGTTGAGGGCACGGTGCTTAAGACACTGCCCAATGCAATGTTCAAGGTAGAACTGGAAAATAAGCACCAGGTGCTTGCCCATATTTCCGGAAAGATGCGTATGCATTTTATAAAAATTCTTCCAGGGGATAAAGTTACGGTTGAACTTTCACCCTACGATCTGTCCCGTGGCAGAATAACATACAGATCAAAATAAAGAGGTGATCGGTATCGAACTAAAGGAGCATGTTGCATGAAAGTCAGGGCATCGGTTAAGAAGATATGCGCCAAGTGTAAGATAGTCCGCAGAAAAGGGGTTGTCAGGGTTATCTGCGAGAATAAGCGACACAAACAGAGGCAAGGATAAAGGAGGATAAGCTTTGGCAAGAATTGCGGGTGTTGATTTGCCGAGACGTAAGCGGGTTGAGGTAGGACTGACATATATTTATGGTATAGGTCCAAGCATATCAAAACGAATACTCCATAAGCTTGATATTGATCCGGATATTAAGACAGATGATTTGTCAGAATCTGATGTTAATAGAATCCGCAAGGTGATTGACGGAGAATACAAAGTTGAAGGAGAACTTCGTACAGAAGTTTCTATGAATATCAAGAGATTGATGGATTTGGGATCTTATCGTGGGCTTCGCCATCGAAAATCGCTTCCAGTGCGAGGACAGCGGACAAGTACAAATGCACGTACGCGAAAGGGACCTAAAAGGTCTGCTATAAAGAAGAGAGGCGGAGTTAAAAAGAAGTAAACAAGGAGAAGACAGAGGCGTAATACATGGCGAAAAAGAAAATCCGGACTAAAAAAAGAGAAAAGAAGAATATATCGACCGGCGTTGTACATATCCAGTCGACTTTTAACAATACAATCATTACAATTACAGATCCTGCCGGAAATGTTATAGCCTGGTCTAGTGCGGGTGTTCAGGGCTTTAAGGGGTCACGAAAGAGTACTCCATTTGCTGCCCAGCTTGCGGCGGAAGATGCAGCAAAAAAGGCAATGGAGCATGGGATGAAAAATGTTGAGGTGTATGTCAAGGGTCCTGGATCTGGTCGAGAATCAGCCCTTCGATCGTTACAGGCCGCAGGATTCAATATTGTGATGATTAAAGACGTAACACCCATACCGCATAATGGCTGTCGGCCACCGAAACGACGTAGGGTTTAATAAATTGATTATTGAATATTGACGATTGACTATTTAATGTGGTTGCTTTGCCCCATTGTTTTTGTTTATAAAAATAAAATTAGAGGAAATCCTTAAATATTCAATTTTCAATCGAAAATATACAATTATTTTCGATAAGGGAATCATAATTTTTAGAAAATTTTGCCACAAAAATCACAAAATTTATAAATAAGAAAATAGGGGGGAATACTTGGCACGACACATAGGTTCGGTATGCCGGCTATGCCGGCGTGAAAACTTGAAAATGTTTCTCAAAGGAGATCGTTGTTATTCCGACAAGTGTGCTTTTGATCGACGCAGTTATCCGCCGGGTCAGCACGGTCAGCGCCGTGGAAGAAAAATTTCGGACTACGGGATTCAGCTAAGAGAAAAACAAAAGGTAAAACGAATGTACGGGCTTTCAGAAAAGCAGTTTCATCTGTTTTTCAAGAGGGCAGATAAACAGAAAGGTATAACCGGAACAAATCTGCTGGTAATGCTGGAGCGCAGGATTGACAATGTAGTTTATCGTATGGGCTTTGTTAATTCTCGCACTCAAGGTCGCCATTTTGTTGGGCACAATCACTTTATTGTTAACGGCAGAAAAGTAAATATCTCGTCATACCTTATTAAAATAGGCGATGTGATCGAAGTCCGGGAGAAAAGCCGTAAGATTCAGGCCATAGGAGATTCACTAGATATCGTGGTGCGGAGAGGTGTTCCACAATGGCTTGATTTGGAAAAAGAGAACTTAAAAGGGATTGTAAAAAGTTTCCCTATCCGCGAAGATATAACAACTCCCATTCAGGAGCAACTTATAGTGGAGCTTTATTCCAAGTAAAGTTAGATCCAGGATATGAGATGTTAAATGTGAGATAATCACACACCCAATATCGCTTTTCACATATCCTGCTGATCATCCTCTGAGAACAAAATTGGAGATATAATGATGTCATCAAATGAGCTCATGTGCATGAACTGGCAAAAGATGATAAAGCCGGAAAAGGTTCAGGTAACCAGCAAGCCCTCTTACGGCAAGTTCGTTTGTGAACCTCTTGAAAGGGGATTTGGCATAACAATTGGGAATTCTTTAAGGAGGATCATACTTTCTTCTCTTTATGGAGCCGCTATTGTATCCATAAAGATTGACGGCGTTATGCATGAATTCAGTATTATTGAAGGCATATATGAAGATGTTTCTGAAATCATCCTTAATTTAAAAGAGGTATGCTTTAAGGTTTCCGATCCTGAACCGAAAACAATACGTATTGATGCAGAAGGAAAAGGTGAAGTTACCGCAGGGGATATCATCAGCGATGACGGAAGGTGTGAGGTGGTAAATTCTGATCGTCATATTGCAACACTATCGGATAAAGCAAAATTGAAGATGACCATGACCGTCAAAACAGGCAAAGGGTATTCTTTATCCGAAACAAACAAAGATGAAGACGCACCTTTAGGGACAATACCGATAGATGCGGTTTTCTCACCTATTAAACGTGTGACCTATGTGGTGGGAAATGCTCGTGTCGGCCAGAAAACCGACTATGACAAACTTACCTTAGAGGCCTGGACTGACGGGAGTATCTTGCCTGAGGATGCAGTTGCATATGCTGCTAAGATTCTAAAGGAACAGATGACCAATTTTATTAATTTTGACGAAGATATTGAGCCGGAACCTGAGAGAAAAGCCGAAGAAAAGGAAAAGATTAAATTTAATGAGAATCTTTACAAAAGCGTTGAAGAACTTGAACTTTCCGTGCGCAGTGCAAACTGTCTTAAGAATGCCAGTATAGTCAAAATATATCAACTGGTAAGCAAAACCGAGTCAGAGATGCTAAAAACCAAAAACTTTGGAAGAAAATCTCTAAATGAGATTAAAGAAGTCTTAAGTGAGATGGATCTTTCTCTTGGGATGAAGCTGGAAGGATTTGAACCGCCTGAGAAAGACCTAGAGGAAGGAGAGTAGTTTGTTCCATGAGACATCGAAAAGCCGGTTTAAAATTAAATAGAACGAGTAGTCACAGGACTGCCATGTTCAGGAATATGGTTACCTCTCTCTTTAAACATGAGCGTATCCGTACAACTGATGTCAAAGCAAAGGAATTAAGGCGATGGGCCGACAATTTGATTACGCTGGCAAAACGCGGTGATCTTCATGCAAGGCGTCAGGCCCTTTCAATCGTAAGGGAAAAGGAAGTGGTTTATAAGCTGTTTGCGGAAGCTGCCGAAAGGTACGGCTCCGTATCCGGCGGTTATACCCGGATTGTTAAACTGGGGAGACGTCCTGGAGATGCAGCACCAATTTCCTTGATAGAGCTGGTTTACTCCGAAGAGAGGAAAAAGAAGAAAAAGACCAAAAAGAAAGCCAAAGTTGCTGTAGAGAAAAAGCAGGTTGCCGAAAAGAAAGAAGCTGAAGAAAAGAAAGAGGAAGAGAAGAAAGAGGCTGCAGTAAAAGAAGAAGTGGCTGAAGAAAAGAAAGACATGCTCGACAAAGAAGAGGATGCGGATAAAGAAAAAGAAGCAGAGATAAAACCCGAGTCGACTTCTGAAGATTCAGATGATAAAAATGAGGAGCAGACTGAGACGTTTGTTGAATCAGAAGAAACTAAAGCAAAAGAACCTGAAGCAAAAAAGGTTGAAGATGATGCCGGAGATTCCGAAGTGAAAGAATAACCCGTTCTTCCAATCTCGATCAATAGCAATTGAGATTTACTTGACTTGACAACCACAAAATATGATATTTATAAGTTAGCCATTTTTGAGATATTGCTAAGCTGTAATTTAGCTCACCCCTCCTTTTCAATCAACACATTACACCAATTAATGCCACAATGTAGCATATAACCATTTGAAATATAAAATAATTTATCATTTGACATACAAACTTCCTTATAATATAAGTTTAATATAGATTCTCCTCTGAAACCTGTTCTCTATCTCTAATCAGTTTCCATTGTGAAACATCTCTTGTTCTGCTGGCCTCATTCACGAATAGCTTACTACTATCTAATAATTTATCTCTTCAATTATTTAATTTCTATTTAAATGAGGGTCAATAATGGAGAAACCCCTCAAAATTTGCATGCCTTGCTCCTAATGGAATATTTTTATCAGTTAGGAGCTTAAAGTAACATCCCGAATAGACTAAGATTTTTAGGACCTTCCAATGACCTTTTGAAAGGAGAAAAATCATGAAAAAACAGCTCATAAATTATGAAACATTGCTAAAGGTTACGAAGGCAATCTCTCATTCCAAGGACCCGGAAGAAGTTGCTCTGATGACGGTAGAAAGCATCAAAACAGCTTTGGATACCAAGGGGTGTTCTTTGTTTCTGATCAATCGTAAAAACAATGAACTGCAGTTGGCAACATCATACGGGTTGAGTGATGAGTATATAAAGAAAGGCCCTGTAAGTGCATTGCGCTCCATTGCCCAATCTTTGGAGGAAGGGCCTGTGGCGATCTATGATGTTATGGATGATCCAAGAATTCAATACCCTAATGAAGCCCAGAAAGAAGGAATTGCTTCCCTACTATCGGTGCCTATCGTGGTCGGTGGCAATTTAATAGGGGCTATGCGTGTGTATACGTCTGAACCTTGGGAGTTCACGCTGGAAGATGTGAATTTCGTCCAATCTTTGGCTCAAGTTGCTGGAATGGCTATAAATATGGCAAGGTATACTAAAGGATTGAAAGGCAGCATTGATGTTCTGAAAACGATGAGGGAAGTTCAGACCCATAGATCTACAAGAAGGACTCCTTATGAGGGAGTTCCAATAAGTGTCCCTTCGGACTAATTTGGTATACATGATTAATTGTCAGAAATGATGACTAAAAAAAGTTTAATTAACTATTTCCTTTGTGAATAGCTGGTTCACATATTCCATATGATCAAAGAAAAGTAAAAATGAAGATTAGAAAGGTCTGGTGAAAAGGTTAAGAGAAATCCATATAAAAAGTCACTGCTATGCGGTTCCTATCTATGATACCCTAAGTATCAGAGACTTTATTTTCTTTCAATATCATTTTTCAACAGGGGCAAATCCTTTTTACGGGGTTTGCCCTTTTTGACTTTGTTGTGGACTTATGCGATATATGTAATCGGAGTTAATTAACCTTAACAGATGTAATTAGATGCAATTAAATGTGAAGAAAAAAATCCAAAGGGAAAAAAGAATCGCAAAAATAATATTCTGGTGTTTTACGCCTTTTTTCTTCATAGCATTTATGCGTTTCTTTTTTATGATTTTCAATTTTATATACGGGACGATTCTACGCTTTATATTGGGGGAAAAATATGGTGATATAATCACAGTAATTGCTATCGTAACTGCATTGTTTTTCACAGTCGCTGTTTGCTCAATGTTGTGGAACCAATATAAAAAGCATATCTTAGAAAGTTGATTGTGTTTGAAATATTTAATTCCGATTGATTTTATCGATTGTGGTCATTATTATCTTATTAAAAATTCATCATGTTCGTTTTTGGGCTGGTTGATGTTAGTGTTTAGATGAAGACATAAGTCGAAACTAATTCAAGTACTAAGAAAGGTTAGTTATGCCATTTATTGAGATATCCGGTTTAAGGGGAAAAGTTTATGTTCCCGAAAACCAGCAGGGAAGTTCCCAAAAACATCCGTGCAAGGATTGCTACTTCTGCCAGATGTGCAGTGACGATAGGTGCAGATTGTGTCTTAGCCCAAAAAACTGCAAATGCCAGAAACCTTCTAAGAAATAAACACCACCCTCTATTACAGATCAGAACAAATCAACATTTCCCCTTTTTCGGTCATTTGTAGTGAAAACTTGAATAAAAAATAACATACCTGGCAGAGGTTTAATTTTTAACTAATCGGAATCAAACGATAATTATCGTCTTGCTTTATGATCTTAAAGCCGTACATTTTGATGGTTTCTGTAATCGGTCGGCCAAAAAGAAAATCGGTCATTTCAGGATCAAGGCCTCCATTTTGCACAACCAGTTCCCTGATTCGGGCATCATATTCGATTATATCGAGAATACCTTTAAGTGTTTCATCCTTTTTGTCTTTGTTCAGGGCATCTATAAAAAGTTTGAGTTTGATATATGAGCATCGCTTCTGGTGGTCCTCAACCAGGCCCCACAGTCCTTCAATGGTTGAAATAAGATCTTTTCGCGTCAACCTGTTTTTGAAATAAATTTTTTCAATTTCCAGTGTATCCCAGCATTTAAGAGCCCGGCATTCAAGAGGTCTGTTGTCATAAATAGTGCATTCATTTTCTTTTTCATTGAAAAAAATACAGGTCCACGAATCTTTTTGACCTTTTATTTTTATGATATCTGAAGCTGCCGGCAAAATGGACTCTTTAACATTGTCATAGGAAAGTTCACCATCTCTGATGGTATAAAGACATTTTGATAAAATTATACCTTTTTCAATCAGCATCTTGTCTTCAATGTGAAAAGACGGGCCGCCTTTTTTGCAGCAGGTGCCGCAGCGAATACATTCTGTAATTACTTTGCTCATAAAAGATTTTCAAAAAAGTCGTTCCCTTTGTCATCTACAATAATAAATGCGGGAAAATCCTTGACGGTTATCAAAAAGATGGCTTCCATTCCGAGTTCGGGATACTCTAATGTTTCAATGTTTGTAATACACTCTTTACCCAGTCTGGCTGCAGGACCGCCGATGGAACCCAAGTAAAATCCCCCGAATTTATTGCATGCTTGAGTTACTTCTTTTGAACGATTCCCTTTTGCCAGCATGACCATGGAAGCGCCATGTTCCTGGAAAATAGGCACATATGGGTCCATTCGTCCGGCGGTTGTCGGGCCGAATGATCCCGAAGGATACCCATCCGGAGTTTTTGACGGACCGGCATAATAAACAATATGTTTTTTGAAATATTCAGGGAGACCTTCACCCTTCTCAAGTCGCTCTTTGAGTTTGGCGTGAGCGATGTCTCTTGCCACAACTATTTTTCCGGTCAATAGCAGCCGGGTTGCAACCGGATATTTGCTAAGTTGGCCCCGGATTTCATCCATGGGACGATTCAAATCGATTCGAACGGCCGACGTATCCTGCTCACCGGGCTCGGAAAGGTACCTGGCCGGATCGGTCTCAAGGCGTTCTAAAAAAATTCCTTGCTTTGTAATTTTTGCCTTTATATTACGGTCTGCGCTGCAACTTACACCAAGGCCGATTGGACAGGATGCACCGTGCCTCGGGAGTCGGATAATCCGGGTGTCCAGACAAAAATATTTTCCGCCGAACTGGGCGCCGATGCCCGTCTTTTGGGATATCTCGAGCAGTTCCGCCTCAAGTTTTATATCCCTGAATGCATGCCCGGATTGGTTTCCGGTTGTGGGAAGAGTATCGAGGTATCCTGCGGAAGCTAATTTGACTGTTTTCAAGTTTAATTCAGCAGAAGTCCCGCCAATAACAAATGAAAGATGATACGGCGGACAGGCGGCCGTTCCCAGGGACTTCATCTTGCTTTTCATAAAAGATACCAGTTTTTCAGGCGTTAACGTGGCTTTGGTTTCCTGGTAAAGATAAGTTTTATTTGCAGATCCGCCGCCTTTTGCGATGAAGAGAAACTGATAGCTATCTCCTTGTGTGGCATAAAGCTCGATCTGAGCAGGAAGATTACAGCCTGTATTGACTTCATCAAACATGCTTAAGGGGGCGTTCTGGGAGTAGCGGAGGTTGTTGGTTGTATAGGCATTGAAAATACCTTTTGAAAGGGCTTCTTCATCACAAAATCCGGTCCAGACCTGCTGGCCCTTTTTACCTATTACAATAGCGGTACCGGTGTCCTGGCACATGGGGAAGACGCCTTCTCCAGAAATAACCGCGTTTTTAAGCATTTCAAGGGCAACGTACCGGTCGTTGTCGGAACTTTCGGGATCATCCAGAATCTTTGCCAGGAGCGCCAGGTGAGAGGACCTCAACAGGTGTGATACGTCCTTGAAAGCCTGTTCAGCCATAAGGGTAAGACCCTGGGCTTCGATTTTTAGAATTTCGATGCCGTTAAAAGACTGTAAGGAAACATGCTCATCGGTTATTCTACGATATTTAGTTGTATCTTCCTTGAGAGGGAACATTTCCTGATATGCAAAATCAACCATTTAGGGATCTCCTTCAAACAAAAAGAGTCATCCTTATCAGGAAGACTCTTTGTTGGTTTTTTCACGGGATATTATGTTCTGCGAGGGAAAACCTGATCACTTTTCGAGTGTCATCAGAATATAATGGCAGGGACATTCTTTGGCACACAACCCGCATCCCTTGCAAAAATCCAGGTCAAATTCGTATTTACCGGCTGACGGCGATATCTTAACGGCATTGTCCGGGCAGTACATATAGCAGTTGCCACAATCGAAACAAAGACCGCAACTGAAGCAGCGCTCGGCTTCCTTGATAATATCTTCCCGATCAAAAGACGGATAGATCTCTCTGAAATTCTTTAGCCGCGTATGGATGGAGACGGCTTCTTTGCTGAATCGCTTTTCTTGTGTATAATAGTAAGTATTCATATCCTTGGAGTAGATCACCGGTGGCTGTGCCAGGCGACTTTCCACATTCCCTTCAATGTAATCTTCGATTGCGGAAGCCGCTCGCATGCCCTGACCAATGGCAGTGGTAACGGTTTCCAGGCCAAGAACCGCATCACCGCCGGCAAAAACGCCATCCATACTGGTCATCAGGTCTTCGTTGGTAGAGATCCATTGATCGTCTCGCTTTTGAATTTCGATGCCATCATAATCGACCGCCTGACCCGTTGCCATGATCACCGTGTCGGCCGGATAAACCGATTCTGATCCCTCGATGGGAACCGGTCGGGCCCGACCACTGGCATCGGGTTCCTTGAGTTCCATCTGTCCACACAAAAGACCCACCACCCGATCCTCATCGGTAATAATTTTCACCGGATTGGTATGATAGCGGAACATGATGCGCTCTTCCATGGCCTCATCAATCTCAGCGGTTATGGCAGGCATTTCAACGCGGGTACGCCGATAAAACACACTTACATTGGCCCCCAGCCGTTTTGTCACCCGGGCACAGTCCATGGCCGTATTCCCGCCGCCGATAACCACGACATCTTTGCCAACTTCCACGATTTGACCGCTGTTGATCAGTTTTAAAAATTCCACACCGGTAAACACGTTTTGGGCATCTTCACCGGGAATCTTTATAGATGTCCCGGTCTGGGCACCCAGACCCAGAAAGACGGCATTATAATCGCGGGTCAATTGATCCATGGGAATATTGACCCCAACCTTGACATTGCATTCCAGTTCAATGCCCAACTCCAGTATTTTATCGATCTCTTGCTTTAAAATGTAATTGGGCAGGCGATAGGACGGAATACCATAGCGCATCCACCCACCGGGCTCACTATTTGCTTCGAATATTTTCACCTGAAACCCTCTTTTGGCCAGGTGAAAGGCACAGGAAAGCCCGGCCGGCCCGGAACCCACCACCGCCACTTTCTCTTTTCTTGTGGAAATGAATTTTTTATGCTCCAAATTATGCTCCAAACCATAGTCTCCCACGGCGCGTTCCGCGCTGTTAATCGCCAGAGGCGTATCAAAGTCTCGGCGATTACACCCCGCCTCACAGGGATGGGGACACACTCGGCCGCAGGTTGCCGGCAAAGGATTGGTGCGGGTCAACACATGCCAGGCTTCCTCATAGTTCTGTTTTTCTGCAAGGACCCTCAAAAAACCACGAATGTCGTTGCCGGCAGGGCAACTGTGGGTACAGGGCGGAGTTTGCATGATATTAACCGGCATGAGCGTCCGCCACGATCCGGTCTTGTAAGGAACAACTTTACGCAAATCCAGTGCTAATCCTAAAGGCAGCTTTTCCATTATAAATTAAACCTCTCTATGTTTTGGTTGGCAATTTTCTGAATTTCGGCCACTTCCTCTGTGGGCACTCCCTTTTTAAACAGAAATCTGAACCTGCCTTGAGGTTTCAGATACTCTTCCACCGGTACTTTGACCGGAATCTTTTTGACATTGGTCACTTTACCGTCGATGATTTCAAATATGGGGAACAAGCCGGTATCCTTGGCCAACCGGCAAATCTTAACGGTGAGCTCTCCGGGATGTCCCCATCCCAAAGGACAGGGCACCAGGATATGAATATATTTGGGTCCCTCAATGGAGAGTGCTGTTTTCACCTTGCGCTGCAGGTCTCTAAAATCATCTACGGTGGCCGTAGCCACATAGGGAATGCCGTGATCGGCTGCAATTAACGGCATGTTTTTCTTGCGGGTTGTGTTACCCATGGGCGTTGTGGATGTCCATGCGCCATAGGGGGTAAAGCTGGAACGCTGAACCCCGGTATTCATGTAGGCTTCATTGTCGTAACAGACATACAGCACGTTATGACCCCGTTCAAACATGCCGCTGATAGACTGAAAGCCGATGTCTGCCGTACTGCCGTCTCCGGCCTGGGCGATGATGTTAACCGGCCCCTTTTTCAAAGCCTTATACGCAGCCTCCACGCCCGAGGCCACTGCCGATGGGTTCTCAAAAAGACTGTGTAAAAAGGGAATGCGCCAGCAAGGATCCGGATAGGGGGAACTAAAAACTTCCAGACAACCCGTTGCAACGCAGGCAATGGTATTTTCACCGGCCGCATCATGTACCAGACGGGCGGCTAACGCCTGCCCGCATCCGCCACAGGCTCGATGGCCGCTGCCAAACAGATCTTTCTTTTCCACCCTGTTGAGTTCTTCAGCTTTTTCATTCATTATTATAAATCCTTATCTGCTATAAGTTCCTTTTTTAACCCTAAAAATTCCAGTTCCACCGGTTCTTTTTCAACCTTTTCAACCATATATCGCAAATCGTCCACGGTTATGTTTCGGCCTCCGAGGCCGGCGATAAAACTGCTGATATTACGGTCTTTTTTCTCGGCCCGGGGAAAAGACCAGCGAATATCGCTGGCCAAAATGCCGCCTCTTCCCAGTGAAATACACTTTTCCAGTACAACAATGTTCATTTTGTCTTTCAGAACGTTGTAAATCTCTTGCCGGGGGAAGGGACGATAGGAACATATTTGCAAAAGCCCGACCTTTTTTCCCTCCTCCTCTAACTGGTCGATAAGGTCCTTAATGGTGCCGACCACGGAACCCATGGATACAATGGCCACGTCAGCTTCTTTGAGCTTGTAGGTCTTGATAAAACCGCCGCTGTCTCTACCAAACGTTTTGGCAAAATCAGCACTGACCTCCTTTATGGTCTTCTCGGATTTTTCCATGGCCCGGTGCAAAATATAGCGAGTCTCCATGTAAAAGCGCGGGTCCGCATATAGACCGATACCTCTCGGCCACCGGGGATCCACGATATGCCTGGGCTTAAAGGGAGGCAGAAAATCGTCGACTTCTTTTTGCTCGGGAATATCCACCGGTTCAAAAGCATGGGTTAAAATAAAACCGTCCATACAGACCATCACCGGCAGAAAGGTCTGCTCGGCAATTTTATATGCCTGGATATGTAAATCCGCAGCCTCCTGGTTGTCTTCGGCAAAAAGTTGAATCCAGCCCGCATCCCTTACTGCCATGGAGTCCTGCTGGTCGTTCCAGATACTAAGGGGCGCGGATATGGCGCGGTTGGCACAGGTTAAAACAATGGGCAGGCGCATCCCGGCAATGCAATAGATCACCTCGGCCATTAACAACAATCCCTGTGATGATGTGGCCGTGTATGTCCTGGCACCTGATGCACTTGCTCCTAAAACAACCGAAGCTGCGGTAAATTCACTCTCTACATTAACAAATTCCGCATCCAGTTTTCCCTGGCCAACAATGACAGATAAATCTTCCACAATGTGAGTTTGGGGCGTAATCGGGTAAGCGGAAATAACATTGGGTCGGCATAAGGCCACCACATCCGCAACGGCTTGAGACCCTTCAATTTGTTTAAGCATTTAGCTACCTCTTTTGCATGATTTCATGTGCCCGTTCAAGGGCAGCGACATTGTTTTCACCCACTTTGCCCGGAAACCTTGCCATAATGGCTTCCTGCACCGCTTCCAGGCTCACCAGACCGGTAATAGAGCAAAAGGCTCCGATCATAATTGCATTGGGAATGGGCCGGCCGATGATTTCAATGGCGATTTCTGTGGCGGGAATGGTCTCCACCGTGGCCGTGGTCTTGAGGTTCAACTCTTCTGGGGGTTTCTCAGAATTGACCAACAATAACCCATCGGGCTTTAGCCCGTCCAAAACAGGCACATTCTCCATCAAGCTATAATCCTGGACAATTATATAATCCGGATGGAGCACATCCTCCCGTGTGCGAACCTTTTTGTCATCAATTCTAACAAAAGCCTGGACAGGTGCACCCACCCGTTCCGCTCCAAAAGAAGGGAATGCCTGAGCAAATTTGCCGTCCTGAAAAGCAGCAATAGATAAAAGCTCCGCGGCCGCAACATTTCCCTGTCCGCCTCGACCATGTATTCTGATTTCAATCATATGTTTCACCTTTCACCTCCCGGATCTTTTGGGGAGGGCAAAATAATAATAAAAGTGCACTTTGATGCTTTTAAGATCTTCAATTGACATTTTGATATATAAATGTATAGAGTCTTACGTGTCAATAAAAAAGTATTTATTGCAAGGATTGTATCTAACAAGCTTTTGATATTACTAATCCTAACCCGGATAAATCGGAACCAAAAATATTTGTCACCAAGGCACAAAGGGTTTTATTTTGCTATTCTTTCTTAGTGTCTTGGTGTCTTTGTGGCGAAAAGAAAAAAAATTTGCCACAAAAAGCACAAAATTCACAATTAAGATACTAACACGGACAAGACGATGACAAAAGCTAAAAGGAAAATTCCGCCGGTCATTAAACTTAATTATTCCAAGGGCGACTTGATTATCAAAGAGGGCGATTACGGAACCTCAATTTATGAGGTCATAAGCGGTAAAGTCGGAATCTTTGTTGAATCAGGCGGAACGGAAACCAGGGTCGCCATCCTCGGTCCAGGCATGATTATCGGTGAAATGACTTTTATTGCCGGTAGTACCAGCACACGTTCCGCATCGGCCAGGGCTCTTGAGGACTGTTGCCTGGAAGCGTGGCATCCTGCTATGCTTTTGAATGCTTATAAAAAGATGCCTGACGTTCTCAGGCTCATCGCGGGCCAGGCTTTGAAGCTTATTGTGCGAATGAACAAAATAGTCGTTGGGTTAAGCTTAAAAGAAGGACAACACAAGGACAGCCAAACTCAGGAGCTGTCTGATCAGTGGGAAGAAAAGCGCAAGTTTTACAGGAAAAGGGTCAGTCTTGAATGCATTTTTCGACCGGCAAACAGTCCCAAAGATCTTAAGATTCGGGGTCGAATCAGGGATATCAGCAAGGAAGGTTTGCAGATGACTGTCAAGACATCAGGCTTGCTCAATTACACCCTTATCCCCGGGGATGAACTTTTCATAAGCACATATTTTGTGTCAGACCAGAAAGTGAATATGACCGCTAAAATGACTTGGCTGAAAAAAGGGGAAACAGACGGTACTATTTCCCTGGGAATGGCTTTTACCCATATGGAACCGGAAGATCGAAAAAGATTGGGTTTCTTTTTAATGCCGTAACGGAGGTTCGTACATGACTGTCAATTCACAGGTGCTCGATTATATTGCGAGCGAGGAAAGCTTCTTGGACAAATCTGTTATTATTAAAGAAGGCAGCATGGGTGACTGGATGTACGTTATCTTAGAAGGCCGGGTCAAAATAAAAAAACAGACTTCCAGAGGCTTGCTGACCATTGATACATTGTCTAAAGGAGATTTTATCGGAGAAATGGCAATGTTAAAACAGGGTAATAAAACACGAACTGCTTCGGCCGTTGCGGATGGACCGGTTATGTTAGGCCTACTTGACTCCGTGCGCTTGGCAAAGGAATGGGAGGCCCAGCCGACTAGAATAAAAAAACTCATATCGAATATGATACAAAACCTAGAGGAAGCGACCAAAAAGGCGGCCGATATGATTGTAGAGTCAAGATAGCTTAGCTCTTTGCTTGTGGTTCAGCTTTCCACTTATTATTTAAATCTACGCTCATATAAAAAAGGATATAGAACATGAAATGGTTTCTTTATGCAATTAGCTTGATCTGGATTTCTGTTGGATGTTGCACTATTCTTTATACCGATGAAACCAAAAATATTATAAAAAGTTTAATCAAAACAATTGATCAGAAAATCCTCTCAATCTTGCCGTTTATATTTGGCATCCTTTTTTTATTTTCTGCATCAGCCAGTCGTAATCCATGGTTTATAAGATTAATTGGATTTATGGGCATCACCAAAGGTTTATTTATTTTCATAAACCCTAAAGGTTTTTATGATAAATTATCTGATTGGTATCTTAACTCGTTGTCAGATCAAACCCACAGGTTTTATGGCATTTTTGCTATAATCCTTGGAACAGCAGTTTTATCTTGGATTTTATAGACACGAAGGAGACCCTATCATGCCCCTGACAAAAGCTCAATTCGTAGAATCAATCCACAATCAAATCGGTTTCACTAAAAACAAATCCTCGGAAATTGTAGAAACATGTTTAGAGATCATCAAAAGCACACTGGAATCAGGTGAGGATGTATTGATCTCTGGATTTGGTAAATTCTGTGTAAAGGAAAAGAAGGAACGGAGAGGGAGAAATCCAGCTACTGGTATTGCTATGATGTTAGCCCCAAGGAAGATTGTTACGTTTAAATGTTCTGGTAAGTTGAGGGACATGATAAATAGTGCCTGAACGAAAAATCCTAGTTTTCGTTCAGGCACTATTTATGGATGGGTCTTCAGCATCACGCTGAACCACGAGGAACACATCTGACAGGGGGCCTTTAAAATTCGGTTCCGGAATATCCAGGATTTGATGTTTGAGCAGATCCTCGCTGACATTCAACGTCACTCGCCAGGCATCTTTGCCGTCGTCGGTCAAATAGGTTTTTAATCCAGCCCTGGCAGCAACCATGTCATTAATTGGGTCGTTGCCGACCATCAGGCATGCTTCGGGAGGTTCATCGATTTTCCGGCAGATTTCCAGGTAATATTCTATCCGCGGCTTACAAAACGACATATTTTCAATGTGAGTCACCAAGTCGAAATGAGAATGGTCCAAACCGGCCCAGGCCAGACGTTTTATCTGGACATTAAAAGGAAAGATAGGGTTAGTGGCCAGCACCAGCTTTAAACCGGTCCGGACAATTTTATCGAAAGTTTTATGAAGATCATCCGGAAGCGTTACGTTTACTTTAATTTTATCATATTCGGTTTCGTAAAAATGCAAAAAGCGGTTCCATAGCTTGTCTCGCCGATTTGCAGATTGTTCATTAAAGGCCTTTATGAAGTATTCGGCGTTGGTCATTTCACCGTTGTTTTGTAATAAAGCGTGTGTCGCGGTTATCAGCCGCTTCCGGAAGGTATCCGCAGGCATGAGATCCGCAAACAGGGTTTCTATCCTGCGAAAATATTCCTGGTAAAACCTGGCTTCGTCAAATAAAATCAGCGTATTGTCTAAATCAAACAGAATTGTCGTCAACATGGTTCAGATCAAGCGTTACCCTATCGTTTAGGTTGAAATAAAACAGTCTAACATAATCAAAGCCAAATCACTAATCAATCTTTTATTCTAATAAAAATTTGACATGTTCCTATTTTCTATGGTATTAAATTAGATAACATAACAGCAGCTCATTCTGTTTTCTGGTTCACCGCGTTTTATGCAACGTTATTGTTCTTCACTTGGTATTCTTATTCGGCGTTCTCTCATATTCATCATGCTCTGATAGAATGATCTGTGCTCATTATCGATCAGAATCTGACAACAATTTTTCTGCTTTTCGATCTGTTAAAATTGATCAACCGCAACTTTTGACCGTTATTTATTATTTTCCAAACTTTTGGACATTGAGGATGATTATGAAAATAGGTTTCCTAAAAATGCCCATATCCTGCCCTAAAGAGGCGGTGTTACACCTCTTTAGGGGAATTTCTTATGCATTGGCGCCTGATCCATTTTTATTTTTTAGTTAACTTTTTACTCTATTATGATGACCACGGGATCTACACCGCATTTTCATGTCGGTTCAGTGGTAATCTGGAGAGGAAGGAGGAGCCATGTATATCCAGCAATCAGATCTTTTTTGGGGTATGAACAGGGATTTCGTGAAGGAAGTTATGAATATTGCGGAAAAAGAATCTTATCAGAAAGGTGACTTTCTTTTTCGCGAAGGAGATCCCGCAACCAATTTTTATATTCTAATCAAAGGACGGGTTAAACTGACTATCGGTGAGACCGGGCAGATGGTTTATACCGTGGATTGTGCCGGAGAGGCTTTTGGCTGGTCGAGTTTGATCGAACGGGATGTTTATTCTGCATCGGGAGAATGCAAGCAAGAAACCATACTGCAAAAATTTGACAGCAGAGCATTACTAAAGCTCCTGGAAGAAGACCCGGTGAATGGACTCATTTTCATAAAACGTCTGGCAGGGTTGATCGGAAGTCGTTTGCTTTGGAGCTACAAAATGATTATGTCTTCATCGCAAGCCGCGGTTTCCATAACTGGAGGTTCAGGCCAGATCGAGGTATCCGAAGCCGCTGCATAAATGTTAATTTTTGCTAACCGGCTCGCAACTGGCTTAAATCAAGATGAATATGGTTTTTTTGTTTTAAACAAGGCTTACTGCAATACATCAATCGTGAATCTGTCTGCCCGGTGAAATGTTTACCCCGTGAAACCTAAGTATTTTTTGTGTTTACCCGGGACTGTTTCATCGGGGAGGCATCCTCGAGTTTCTGTCAGTTGGGGTAGAATTAGTCAAAGATGCAACCCATATTTCCTATTACTCACCGATGTAATGAAAGGGGGGTCACTATGGCAATCAAAGTTTTAATCAAGAGAAAAATAAAAGACGGTAAAATGAATGATGCCTCAAAACTTCTTATCAAAGCCCGTTACAATGCCATGGGCCAGCAGGGTTATATTTCATCGGAAACATTGAGTGGCTGTGATGATCAAAATAATGTGGTGGTGGTATCCATGTGGCAGAAAATAGAGAATTGGAACCAATGGGAAAAAAGTGAGTTAAGAGCGGAAAATGAGACTAAGTTTGAATCATTGCTTGATGGCCCGGTTGAATACGAGACATATAATTTAGGATTGCAGCTGAAATAGTTTCCATCCAGAAATTGCCCTTTTCCGCAATCTCCGCGTCAATCTTCGGAATCACTTGTGCGGCGTACCACTTGTACGCCTCCGCGTAATTCCTTGATTTCCTTGACCTTGCGAAAAATTGCAAATTTCTGCATTGAAAACTTAATTTGTGCCCTATTAAGATTTATGGATGGGTACTAAATAGGGCCAATTGCCAGTACATGGGTGAGTTTTGAAGCCGTTGTCGGGGCAGGTCATCCCACCGTTCGGGAGGGGTGCCTGCCCTTTTTTCATGATTTTTTCCGGCGTGTCCGGGCTGGGTTTTTATTATATGACTTGTGTGCTTGCCCTTTGATTCAGTCCTAGCATATTAGTCGATTCTTTACAAGAAACAAAATTATTTTCAAACCTTGTAATCGACGTGCTGATGGTTATATTGCTTGAATCTACTTGTCGGAAACTCTTATAACACCTGAATCTTGCATAAAAATTGATGATAATCTTTCCGATACCTAATTAAACGTTTCGGAAATTATATCCTGAGATAAGCGAGATCGAATTCATAAGTCTTTTAATGGCAGCGTGTTTATGCTATCAAACCCGTCATTCTATTATTCCAATTGGGGCGAAGCCCCTAAGTTTATCCTTTGTGTTTTTGTGCCTTTGTGGCAAATATTTTTTGGTTCCGGCCCGTCCCCCATACCCCGCTCGGCAAGAGGGCGGGTTTGTTCAGGTTAGGAAAATAATCTTGAATGAATTTGAGACAGGATATGTTGGCAGAGGCAATAATATTGGCAGTGAGACTTTTCGCACCCAACTCAGTCCACTCCTTTTAATAGCATCCATATTTTTGTTAAACTTTACTGCCCGAATCATTGCAGCTCCATTACTGCCTACCATTGAAAGAGATTTGGGATTTAGCCATGGTGATGCCGGCTCACTTTTTTTGTTCCTTTCCATCGGGTACTTCATATCACTTCTGGGATCCGGGCACATATCTTCTCGTATTACCCATAGAAAAACGATCGCTGTTTCTGCGATAGCCGTGGGTATTGCTCTTTCATTAATTTCTTTTAGCAAATGTCTCTTTGCCATGAGATTTTGTGTATTCCTGCTCGGAATTGCAGCAGGCACATATCTTCCATCGGGAATTACAACAGTTACCTCTCTGGTTAATCCTAAAAACTGGGGTAAAGCAGTAGCCATTCATGAACTTGCGCCAAATTTGAGTTTTATTTTGACACCGTTACTGGCCGAGACACTTCTTCACTGGTTTATATGGCGTAATATTTTATGTTTTATTGGAATGGTTTCAATTATTATGGGAATTGTTTTTTTCCAATTTGGAAAAGGGGGAAATTTTTTAGGAGAAGCTCCTAATTTTTCGTTTATTAAGAAAATTCTAAAGATCCCCGTTTTCTGGATCCTGATTGTTCTATTTAGTCTGGCCATTACAAGCACACTTGGAATTTATAATATGCTTCCTTTATACCTGGTAACAGAACATGGCGTAAGCCAGGATTGGGCGAACAACCTGGTGGGCACTTCCCGCATTTCGACTTTAGGGATGGCGTTTTTAGCAGGATGGGCAACAGATCGGTTTGGTCCTAAAACAATTATGGTCAGTGTATTTTTTATTACAGGAATCCTTACACTACTGATAGGCATGGTTTCAACACGCTGGATTGCAGCTGTAGTATTCCTTCAACCCGTGTTGGCGGTATGCTTCTTTCCCGCAGGTTTTGCGGCCTTGTCAACAATAAGTACACCGGAAAACAGAAATATGGCAATCTCTTTAACCATACCCATAGCTTTTGTTTTAGGTGGTGGGGTTGTTCCTGCTCTGATTGGGATTATGGCGGATAACGGTTATTTCTCCTGGGGCATCAGTCTTGCCGGGGTGCTGATCATGGCGGGTTTCTTTTTATCATTTTTTCTTAAATTATCAGACAGCAGGTAAAAGGAACAGCAAATGAAAATTATAGATTCAAAGAAACTCACGAACCTCAAATGGTTAAACATGTTCAATGTATCTTATGTTGATAAAAATGGTGACAGTAAGATTTGGCAGGTCGCTTCCAGATCAAAACAACCAAAATGTGTTACAGGCGAATTTGCCAAACCGGATGCGGTGGTCATAGTTCCATTTCATAAATCTAAAGAAAAGATGGTTATCACCAAGGAATACAGGGTCCCGTTAGCAGATTATGAATACGGTTTTCCTGCCGGACTTGTTGATGAAGGAGAAACGGTTCAGGAAGCGACTCATCGTGAATTAAGAGAGGAAACAGGTTTAGAGCTAACCCGTTTCATAAAAAGCGGTCCTTCGATATATTCATCAGCAGGAATGACCGATGAATCAGTTTCCATGGTATATATTGAATGTGATGGGGAACCCTCAAATGACGGCAATGAAGGGTCTGAGAATATTGAAGTAATCTTTGTGTCAAGGGAGGAAGCTTCTCGGTTGTGTAAAGATTCATCTTTGAAATTCGATGCCAAAGCATGGATAGTTCTTATTACTTTTGCTGAGTTTGGTCATATTTGAAGATTGCGAAAAATATCATAACTTTCTTTTTTGAAAAAGGAGAACAATAATGGAATCTGTCAGAAGTTTTTTTAAAAATGATAAGTTCGCTGAACATGTCGGCATAGAACTATTAGAAGTTTATGAAGGAAGGGCAAAAGCTAAAATGGAAATTAAAGAACATCATTTAAACGGTATCAATATTGCTCATGGCGGGGCGATATTCTCTCTGGCAGATTTAGCTTTTGCTGTTGCTTCAAATTCTCACAGAACAATTGCCGTAAGCATAAACGTGAGCATATCTTATTTAAAAGCTTCTGCCAGCGGAACATTAATTGCTGAAGCAAAAGAAGTTTCATTAAATCCAAAACTTGCTACTTATGAAGTCCGTGTGACAGACGAAAACAATGATTTAATCGCAATTTTTCTGGGGACAGTTTACAGAAAAAAAGATAAGATATAACCGATCAAATCTATGACATGGTCTTATTATGGAACTTATGTTGACAGCTTTTTTAAGCAGTCGGGCAAAACCGATCTTCCTTCATTCAGCAGATTCTAAAAATGAAAGCCCCACCCTGCGTGCAGTCCGAAATCCGGACTCCCCAGCCAGGCTCGATATCGCCGGGGATAAGCAGCGGCGGGGTGAATCGCAAACTCTGAGCCGGTGATTGGGAACGCAGGTCAATTTTTCCAAGACCGTGATTGTAATTATCGCTCAGTTCTTCGGTCCGTCCGGGCACCGCCGGAAGAGCAGTATAAATCAATGCCACCACTGCAAGAAAGAATGCTTTGATCCGCCGCCGCCGGAAGTATTGACGATTGTTTGGTTGCATGGGTCTTTCCTTTGTTGTAGCCGTTCACGGATTTCTTTAAAATCCCAAATTCCAAACGCCAAAGATCCATTAAATCTCAAATTACAAATACCAAATTACAAATAAATCCCGAATCTCAAGCATCAAATTCCAAATTTCAGAGAAATACCAAATCCCAAATAAAATTTAAAGCCAATTGTTTGTTATTTACATTTTCCGCAGGTGCTGTTTAACCGGCACAAACTTACAATATATCCTTTGGAGACAGAGAAGAAGCCAAAGAAATTACCCAGGTGGCTTTTTTACGTGCTTTTCGAAGTTTTAAGAGCTTTCGAGGAAAATCATCTTTTTATAGATGCTTTAAAATATGATAAACTCGTAAAAAGTCCGATTTAGACGGTTTCGTAAAAAGTTCAAATTCAAGGCGTGCAAATTTTGTAATCATGAGGCGTACTTTTCGTACGTTGAATGATTACGAAATGCAGCGCAACGCAGAAGTTGGACTTTTTACGA
>Ga0233415_10000229_pt1 | contig 27787 bp, 43 predicted proteins | sample Na_anoxic_12_MG_FD_188631 | JGI IMG/M metagenome (GOLD analysis project Ga0233415, IMG submission 188631) | Seawater microbial communities from Saanich Inlet, British Columbia, Canada - Na_anoxic_12_MG | ecosystem: Environmental > Aquatic > Marine > Inlet | place: Canada: British Columbia...
TATAGGATAAGATTATGAGTGATTCAAAAGGTAACAACAGCAGCGGCGGTATCGGTTTCACCGGTCTGCTAACAATTTTGTTCGTTGGGCTAAAGCTTACAGATTATATCGATTGGTCTTGGTGGTGGGTATTATCTCCAATATGGATTAGCGCCGGACTTGTTTTAACTATCCTATCAATTGCGCTGGTCATGGCACTAAAGGAGTAACTGGTCGGAGCAGTCAATTAGCTAAACTGTGTAACAATACATGCAGTTTAGCTAATTGGGGTTTTTATGACGGATATATCGAAGCAGATTAAGAAAGACTTATTCAGCGCTAATCGGCGAATTGAGCGGTTGGAGAGTTTCATTAAATCAATTCAGCTTGATAGTGTTGCAGATGATATTAAGCGTGAGAAGTTACTCAAGGAGAAATGGTAATGAGTCAATCAATTAAGAATAAGCTCCAGGTTGTATGCCTGTTTATGGTTTGCGTTTTGATTACGTGCGCGGAGAGTTTCTGATGAATATTCCAGCTGGCGCGACTCATGTCAAACAATGGAACGGCTCCGAGTGGATGCCAACTCATTTAAAGGTAGACGGGACTGGTTATTACTTTTACAGCAAGCTTAATGGGTGGTGTAAGGACTGCGCTATAGCTGGCCATATCCTTGACTTGTATTATGATGAAATAGCCAGAGAGATTGATACAGAGACAGCGGAAGAGGCTGCTTGCTTTGATGCTGAATCTGCGAATAAAACAATTATAAATTTGAGTTAGTAACCAACACGCTATAAACTAACCACGCAATCACTCTTCGCCCGTCTCCTTACGGGCTTTTTTTTGGGTAAAATAAAGTAACTGGTCGGAGCAGTGAATCATGGTTTATGGGTTATATTAAGTTATCGAAACGAAACGGAGAGTGTGATGGGTACTAGAAGTTTAACAAAGGTTTATAACCAGTTCAGCGGCGAGATAATAACGACTATGTACGTCAACTTTGACGGATACCTTTCTGGTGTTGGTAAGTCTCTAAAAGACTGCCTTCACGGGGTTAATGTTGTTAATGGGTACAGCAACGACACGCCAAAGCCTTTCGTCAATAGGATGGGGCAGCTTGTGTCCTACATAGTTAAAAACTCAGGGCTTAAGATTGAGTTTATGGATAACAAGGAGCAAGATTATATTGATTACACTTATCACCTTAGATTCCTAGGCGGAAAGGTTGAGATTGAGGTGTTTGAGTTTGACGAGGTTATATATAAAGGGCTTGTTGATGACTTCGACCCAGTTAAGCTAGAAAGTGAAATGTCAGAGGACTAGTTGTTTTGTAAGTTGTAGAGCGGTATAATTGAGCTGTGTTAAGACGCATCACAAACGCGTAGAACCTTCCAAGCCATAGAGATATGGCTATCTAATTCAAGATACCTCGGAAGGATTCAAATGAAAGAATGTTATGTTTATTTTATCAAAGCCCACACAGGCGGTAGTAATTATCCTGTTGAAATTGGCGTAGCTTACAATCCCTCGAAACGAATTGATGAGCTTAAAACAGGTAGTCCGTTTAAGCTTTCGGTTATATCTTGCGTAAGCATGCCAAGTAGGAAGGCGGCTTATGACTTAGAATCTTTCTTACATCGCGAATTTGATAAAAGAAGAATGGAAGGCGAGTGGTTTAGATCTAAAGGGATAAACCTAGCGGTTGCATTCAGCAGATATAACGGAGAGTGTGATGGATAGGTTTGATAGTTATCATGAGCAGGTTGAACAAGAGCTAGAGAATGGCGATATTTCACCAAAAGAAGCGTATGAATACCATAAGGAAATTGAGGAGGAAGAACGCGAGCATTATGGATAGTTGTTTTGTAAGTTGTAGAGCGGTATAATTGAAGAGTAGTGAAGCGGTGTGAGAGTCGCTGATAGGTAAAAGTAGCAAGGGTTTGTAAGTTCTGGTCTTAGTGTTCGTGAGGAAACTCTCACTTATGCTTTTACCACTCCCGAGTTACTAGGGTCAGATCTTATAAGCCCTTTTTGTGTCTAGCGTAAGTGAAATTCTTACCCTAAAATGTGATTAAAGCGGCGCTAGTGGAAACCTAGCCTAGACACAGCCCCTTTCAATGCTCAGCAGAGATATATCCCATTGGCGCAACTGGATAGCGCAAGAGGTTTCTACCCTCTAGGTTGCAGGTTCGAATCCTGCATGGGATACAAATCCTTAGCTCAATCAGCTATCCGCACAAACGAACAATTTAACTGACTGCTGTAATACGACTTTTCAAGACGAGATAAACGGGTTTTAGTGCATGGTATATGGTTTCGCTGAACCAACAAGGATTGTGAATAGGCGCCCGATTACTGAGATTACAGATAAACAGTTTAAGATCCTTACTGCTGGTATCCATCCATGCACACAGGTCTTGTTGATACTATGGTTTAAATTAACTGAATGGTAAGAAGGAATAAATAATGAAAGTAACAATAGAAGTATCTAAGCGCGAACTTGAGGAGATGAAGGTTAGCGAAAAAGATTTAAAGTGGCTGGCTATTGGTTTGCTTGATTGTGATTCTAGCAGAACTGAGATGGCTCCGTTTAACGTGTATGTAGACGTTATTGAGTCAGATAACTTATAGGCTAAGACTTAAATTAACTGAATAGATAAATAACAAAGAGGGTTTGATTGTGATTAAGCTGATGAAAGGTGATTGCCTAGAGAGAATGAAAGAAATAGAAAGCGGTAGTGTTGATATGATATTAACCGATCCTCCTTACGGTACGACAGCGTGTAAATGGGATTCAATTATCCCACTAGAACCAATGTGGGAGCAGTTAAAGCGTATTATAAAGCCTAATGGTGCTATTGTGATGACAGCGAGCCAGCCTTTTACAACTATACTAATAGGCTCTAATATGAAAGGTTTTAGATACTCATGGGTGTGGGAGAAAGAGCAAGGGGTTAATTTTCAGCATGCAAAAAGACAACCTTTAAAAGTGCATGAGGATGTTTGCGTTTTCGGAGTTAAATCACCTTTATACAATCCGCAAGGGTTAATACCTTGTGATATAAAAAAATCTAATAAATTCAAAGGTGGAAATCTAGGCCATTGCGGTAGCGAGAAAAAAAGGAGTGAATACAAGCAAACTGTTAAAAACTACCCTAAAAGCATTCAAAGGTTTAATCGGGAGAGAGGCTTGCACCCAACCCAAAAACCAGTAGCCCTAATGGAGTACCTAATTAAAACCTACACCAACGAAAATGAAACGGTTTTAGATTTTACAATGGGAAGCGGCACCACTGGCGTAGCAGCTAAAAACCTAAATCGCGACTTCATAGGTATTGAGTTGGATCAAGGTTATTTCGATATTGCGGAGAAGCGCATTAATGAGACGTGAAAACATAGTCACAGTATCAATTGTAGCCGCTGGGTTTATATCACTAGCCTACCTAGTGGAGTATCACCCACCAAAGATTACAGAGCCACCACTAAAGGCGCTGAACTGTGATTATGTGGATTATCAAGGTAGAAATGTTTGCAAGTTGGTTAACGTTAGTGAAGGTTGATTGTCTACAGCTAAAAAGGGAGGGTTATAATGGACATGTTTAACACTGGAAAAGTTAAAAAGCTTGAAGCAGATATGAAAATATATCGAGATAGAGTTAAGCAGCTTGAGGCTGAGGTGTCAGAGCTTGAAGGGTTTAGGCTGAAATACAAGATAGCTCAGATGTTGGTTGATGATGATCCGGCTATTGAAGAGCTGCTAACCGCAAGCAAGGAAAAAGAACCTATCGATTATATGAAGGCTCATAACGAAGCCATGAGGGGTGAGGCTGCATCTCGACGGAGTTATTATAGTGCGCGCTTAGGATTGCTAGGCGGGTCGATGAGTGGATTGGGTGGGTTAGGAGGTGGATTGATGTGATTATAGAGTAATTAGTTTAAAATGGATTTACATTGCGTTGACGGAGTAACAAGAGGATGGATTGGTTAGTTATGGTTATTGGTGTTACAATTGTGTTGGGGGCAATCTCTGTAAGCTACATATCAGGGATGAGGTCAGGGAAGGCTAAGGTCAGAACGGAATATAAAGACCACATATCATTGCGGGGATTGTCCCCCACCGCTAAAGATAAGTTAAAAGGTTATGTTCAAATAGTTCATATCTGGGATGCAAAAAGATCTCCAGATAGAGATAAATACAAACCCGTTCACTACGACTAAAGGAAGTAAAAATGCCACCACGTATCCCAAAGCCTGGCGAGATGAAAAAAACCAGCAAGAAAAAGCCAGCTAAAAAAACAGATAAGAAAAGTGGATATTCTAAGTAGCCCTTGGGTATCAATACTAACGCTAACAATTGGGTTCGCGTTAGTCTCATTTGCAAAGGATAAAACACTTCGCCTTGTTGGGTTATGGTTCTTTGCTGAATTCATGTGTGACGCAGCAACCACTAGGTTAAGTGAATACGCATTTGCTAATGAAATGGTCGCATACTTCTACCTCTACGCTATAACCTCCCTGATGTTTTCTGTATGGGTTTTATTTCACTATAAAGAATATTCAAAAAGCATTACCTCTCTATTCGTTACTATATCCATTCTAAGCGTGGCATTCGCAGCCTATCGACACTCTCTACAGTCTAGTGTGACTGATTGGGGCGCCGAGTTTCACTTAGAGTTTGGGGCTTATGCGGATACTACTTACTTCTTATCAATAGTAGCATTGGAAGCTCTTATGATCCTCTTAGGGGTTTACAGTGCGCTGGCTACTAATACTACTAATACCGATAACAGCATACGCGGCGAACGGCGATGAAACAGTTTCAGGTGTTGGGTTTCTAATACTATCAGCCGCTACATTAATTTACAGATATAAGCGATATAGAGATACTAAAATGAAAGACAGCATACAGGCAGCAATAGATACTAAACCGGCAATAGCTGCAGCAATAGGCGGAGGGGCTATTACATTTACAGCCACTAACATTATTAGCCTGATTGGTATGTGCGTCGGTGTCGCTGGTTTGGTTGTAGCATTCTTACAGTGGAGTGAGAACAAGCGCCGTAACGATATGCTAGAAGAAGAGCTTCAAATGAAAAAGGAGGCGCATAATGCCACTCAAGCCAGGGAAAAGCAAAAAGGTAATATCGGACAATATCAAAACGGAAATAAAGGCGGGGAAGAAAAAGAACCAAGCTGTGGCAATTGCAATGAGTAAGGCCAAGAAGAAAAAGAAGAAGTAACTGGTCGGAGCAGTAAAAACACTAAAGCCTGATAACATAAGTTATTGGGTTTTTTCGTTTAAGGAGATAAGCATAATGAGCATGAACGAATATCAGCTAAAAGCTAAGCACGATAAGTATCTATTTGACAAGCTTACTGAAGGCTGTATGGAATCTTTCAAGCTATTACAAGTAGATGATAAGGTGTACGTTGACTTATATACTTACACTGGTGATTACGCGTCTTATGATGTAACAGTGTTTTACCTTAAAGAAGGTAAGGTTACTTCAAAATATGGATCTTGGAGCTACACATTTAAAGAGTGGTATGAGGATGGCATGGAGGGTGAGAGAGGTATACAGGGAGCAATGAACTACGGGTCGTATCAGGCTTCAGAAGAAAAAGATCACATATACCTTGCTGAGCCAGAAGAATTCGACAAGGATTCAATATGCGAAAATCACGAGGTAAGCAGTGAAGACTTTGATTTATTTCAATCATATTTTGGAGAAAAGGAAGGCTGGTCATTTAGAGATCACGATTGTACAAATGATCTATTCCAGCAGGTAATTGACATCGTAACTTAATGCTCTGTCATGATTTAACGCATTTAGCAGTAATTAAGAATAAAAAAGGAATAGATATGAGTGATGTAAAGATGAGTGCGGAAAATATTGAGTATTTGCTAATTACTCTTGCTGGGTTTGAACCTGAAGATATTGAGTGTGATGATTTTGAGGTAGCGGTTAACGATGACCAGTTTGCACAAATGAGCATTATTAGAACAGCGGAGCTGGCCAAAGAGCTAATCGCCAAGCTGCAAGCGGATAATGAATTGTTGCGTGAGCTTCTTTCGGAGGTGATGCATGACGAGTGCGGGGCAGAGCAGCATTTAGGCGAGACTACTTGCGATATGATTAAACTAGCACTAGCAGCCACGGCTAAGGGGTGAGCGTGAACATAAAAGATAAAATAAAAGAGTGGCATCGCGTATATAAAGAAGAATGGTGCTGGGAAGATAGCGATAAGCTTGAAGCCGATAGAGATTTAGAACTGGTGCTACTTGCTATCGATAAGTTGAATGATCTAGGCGAGGAGTAATGAATGAAATGGGTATTAATAATTGCATTAGGTATAAGCTCTGGTGGCGGAATGGTATCAATCGATGGGTTTGGCTCAAAGGTTGAATGTGAAAAGGCTGCGGAAGAGGTTAAGGGTGAGTTGGCTAATAGCTGGCGTAAGTTTGATTTTAAATGTATTGAGGTGAAGTGATGGGATGGAACAAAGGTAAGAAATGGACAATTCACTATGGTCGTTACACATACGAATACGAAACCGCCAAGGAGCTTGGAAAAATGGTTAGAGAGTCTGGATCTAGAATGCCAAACCCTTACAGCCCTGACTGCACTGATTACGATGACTACATCGAAGCGGTTCACGGCTAATGAGCTGGCGATATACAATATGCTAACCCTCTTAACTGAGGGTTTTTTATTGGGTGGATGGTTTGTGATATAATCATAAACATTAAAACAAAAGACAGGAAAATGACAGAAATGGCTTTTGATTCAGAAAACCAACCCGAGGAAAGGAAGCCCAGAGGGAAAGGAAAGAAATCACTAATGCTTGATGCTATTAGAGCGCAATGTAAAGGTGGTGAGGAAGATTTTTTAAAGGCGGTTGTTAAGTATGCCCTTGGTGATCCTATCGAGGAGATACAACCAAACCCAGTATTAATGAATATGGTTCTACAAAGAATTGAGCCACCAATGAAATCAACAATGCCTCTTATTGAATTTGAATTCGACAAAGACGCTAAACCACACGTTCAAGCCTCGCAAGTAATGAAAGCCGCATCTGATGGCTTAATCCCTCCTGACATCGCCAATATGTTTGTAAGCTCTATTGCTTCAATGATGAAGATTGAAGAGGTTACAGAGCTAACCAAGAGGCTTGAGAAGTTAGAACAAATGATTGAATAGTTTTAAGTGCGGCTAGAAGGCATTCGAAAGCGGGTTGTCACCCTGTTGCCGCTACTTATTTTGTGACTACCAATGACAAGGTGACATATGAGAGAGTTAAAAGAATGCATTGTATACAACCCAGATAGCGGAAAGCTAACGAGGGGTGACAGGGAGGTTGGCACTGTTGGATATAACGGGTATTTAAAATTTACGTTTTTTGGTGTTGAGTATTTATCACATAGAGTTTGCTGGTTTCTTCATTACGGGTATTGGCCCAACAAGACTGACCACATAAACCACGACCGACAAGATAACAGGATCTTAAATCTACGCGATGTTGACTCAAAGGAGAACAACAAAAACCAATCACTTAGGCATAGCAACAAGTTAGGCGTCACTGGGGTTTATTGGTGCAAAACAAGGTGTAAGTTTAGATCTCAAATACGGGTAGACGGCAAGAAAGTAAATCTAGGGTCGTTCGATAACCTTTTTGATGCTGCATGCTGCCAATTTAAGGCTAGGTTAGATCATGGTTATCACAGGAATCATGGTGGATCGGTATGAGGTCTTTAATGAAAAGGCTTGACCAAATAGAGCCTAGAATACAGTCGCAAGTAGGTGCATTAGACAAAACTGTTTACGGGATAGTTAATAAGGTTGACAAGATTGACGGTGAGTTAGTTCCTCGCTTCATAAGAAGGTGGAAAGGAACCATAGGAAATATGGAACTAACCGATGAAGATCCAACCATATGGCTAATTGAAAAGCTAGAACCTCTAATACTTGTTCATAAAAAAAACAAAGGCGCGTGGGGTGGCAGAGCTGGCACTAAATCAATTATGGCTATGGATGCCATGATTGGCGAGGTAAACTCTAGCGGGGTTGGCGTCTTTTGCCTGCGAGAGCGCATGAAGTCAATATCGCAATCAATATATAAAGGTATTAATGGAAGAGTTAAAGCGTTAAACCTTGCAGGGTTTAACCCAGTCGAGTCTAAGTGGAAGATAGACCATAGAAATGGCGGGATAATATCATTCGGCGGCTTGATGAATGTTGAGGATATGAAGTCACTATTTAATTACAAGTATTTCTTACTGGAAGAGGCAGCAAAGACAAGTCAGCATGCTCTTGATACTCTAGGGCCTACACTCAGGGGTGTTGATGGTGCTGAGCAGTGGATGATCTGGAATCCATTATCAAGTAACGACCCTATGAGCTTAGAGTTTATAGTTCCATATCAAGAGCATTACGACCGGCAAGGGTATTACGAAGATGATCACCATTTAATCATAAAGGTTGGTTATGAGGATAACCCATTTTTTGAGCACGACTCATCTTTGGTTGAGGAGTTCGAGAAAGATACGGCAAAGGTTAAGGATGGGAGAATGAGTAAGTCTAGATATAATCATATATGGCTAGGGCATTTTAATGACGACATTGAAAACTCAATAATAGTTGCCGACTGGTTTGACGCTTGCGTAGATGCTCACATAAAACTAGGTTTCCAACCTAAAGGAGCCGTAGTAGTCGGGCACGACCCTGCTGACGTTGGCGGAGACAAGAAAGGCTACATGGAAAGGCACGGCGTGGTGTTCATCAAGGCTGACGAGATAGACTCGATTAACGCAAATGACGGGTTTGACATAGCGTGTAGATATGCAAAAGAATCTAACGCTGATTCATTTGGATGGGATTGTGATGGCATGGGCGCACTACTAAGAAATCAAGCGGAGGCTAACTTTAAAGGCACTAGGATGCACACATTCATGTATAAAGGCAGTGAGGGCGTGCATTTACCGGAAGCTATATTTGACGCGTCAGAAAACTACAACATGAAAGGGCAAAAGAAAAACAAAGACGTATTTAAAAACAAAAAAGCGCAAAACATAGTCTCATTTGCCGAGCGGTGCAGAAGAACATGGGAAGCTGTCACCTTGGGCGTATACCACGACCCTGACACGTTGATAAGCTTTGCTAGTTACAACGAAGAAACAAAAGAGGGCATAAGCAAGCAGACAATGAGCAAGCTAAGATCTGAGTGCTGCAGAATGCCTTTTAAACCAGGGGACACAATATCATTTTACTCAAAAGAAGATATGAGAAAGGGGATATTGCAGCCAGATGGTAGTAAGTCAAAAATACCATCTCCTAACCTATTTGATGCTGCCGTGTTGTCATTTGATAATGCTGGTATAATAGTCAAAAGCAATAATGAGCCTATCGATATTCCTAACGAGGTCAACTACTGGTAGAAACTATGAAAGAGAATAATAACGAGCAGAAGATTGGCCATATCCTAAGTGATTACACTAAGGCGTGGGAGTCTCAAGAAGACCAAAGAGAGGCCGCTGTTGAAGATATGCGGTTTAAAACTGTTGCCGGTTCAATGTGGGAAGACTCGATAGGTAGACAATTTGCTAATCGACCACGCTTTGAGATGGATAAGATTAGCCGAGAGATTAACCGCATTATGGGAGAGTACCGCGCTAATCGTATCAGCGTAGACTTTAGGCCTGATGGTGGAGACTCTAATGATGATGTTGCTGAGATACTTGATGGTATGTATCGCAATGATGAGCGCAAGACTAATGGCCAAGAGGCTTACGATACTGCCTTTGGTGAAGCGTTAGATGGCGGCATGGGTTGCTGGAGGCTTAAAGCAAAGTATGAGGATGAGGGCGACCCAGAGAACGACAATCAAGTAATTGCTATAGAGCCAATACTATCAGCTGTATCAATGATTATATGGGATCCTGATGCTGTACTTTATGACAAGTCAGACGCTCGTAAGTGTTGGCTGCTTCATGAGTACACACCAGATGCATTTAAAGAGAAATGGCCTGATGCTGAATTAAATGGCTTCCCAGGCGCACCGATTGATAACTACTCAGCTAGATTTAATTGGTTTAGGAAAGATGTAACTTACGTTGCCGAGTACTTCGAGAAGGTTAAAGAGACAAGAACGATCTTAACTTACGTTGACCCGACTACAGGCGATAGAGTTCAGTATGATAAAGAGTCAGTTAAAGAAGTCATTGATGAGATGATTGAACTAGGCTTTGAGCAGGTATCATCTAGAAAGGTTGTTAAGGATAGAGTTAATAAATATTTGGTGACGGGTAACGAAATACTGGAAGGGCCAACCCGCGTTGTTGGTAGTGAAATACCAGTAGTCCCAGTTTACGCTTACAGAAAGTACATCGATGGTAAAGAGTTTTATCATGGTGAAGTTAGGAAGATGAAAGACCGCCAGCGCTTGCTTAATATGCAGGTTTCAACACTTGCAGAGATTAGCGCGACCAACCCGAAAGAGAAGTTAATAGTACATCCTGACGCGGTACAGCGCCACATGAGTTCATGGGCTAGGTCTAATATCGATAACAAGCCATTCTTAATGCTTGACAGTGCCAACGATAAGAACGGAAACCCTATAAGCCCGATACTTGGTAAGACTACACCGCCAATGGTTCCGCAAACTACTGACGCGCTATTAGGGTTTATAACTGCAGACATGCAGCAAGAGTTGCCAATAAGCGATCCAAATGTATCTAGTAACGTATCAGGTGTTGCAGTACAAAAGGCTCAGCAAAGAACGGATATGAGTAACTTTATTCTGTTTGATAACATGGCTAAGTCAATGCGCCGTTGCGGGCAAATATGGATGGGTATGGCTAAAGAGCTGTATTCAATGCCTCGCACTGCAAGAATGGTCAACCCTGATGGCTCATCAAATAATGCAACGCTAATGGAAATTGTTATTGATGAAGAGAGCGGCATGCCAGTTTATCTTAATGACATTTCAAAAGGTTCTTATGAGGTCGTAACAGATGTAGGCCCGTCATTCTCAACTAGACGCGATGCAATGCTAGACACGTTAACAGAGATGATCCAGTTTACCCCTGCTGACAATCCAATCTATCCATTCATAATGTCCGGCATAGTTGAGAACATGAGTGGGCCAGGTATGGACGATATCAAGACTATTAACAAGCTTCTTAAACTTCAGCAGATGATGCAGTACGGGATTGCAGACCCTCAAGATGAAGAAGAAGAACAGTATATGCAGATGATCCAGCAGCAACAGCAGCAACAACAGCAGCAACCAGACCCCATGATGGTGGCAGCTCAAGCCGAGATGCAGAAAGCATCGGCAGCTCATCATGATGCACAGGTTAAGGCTGAGAAGAATCAAATCGATATGTACAAAGCACGCACTCAGTTTGTAGTTAACCAAGAGAAGAACAACATCGAAGCTGCTAAGGCTGGCGTTAACATGCAGAATATGCAGGTTGACACGGTAGGTAAGCAGATAGAGAACGCTCAGAAGTTACAGCAAGCATTAAGGCCGCAGATAGCAATGCCTCAGTAATTAATTAGGGCTTGACAGCCCTTTTTAACAGAGTATATTTAGAACAAGTTCAATAAAGGAGTGATTGTGATGAATATATTTAAAGTAAAAAAGATTGTCGGGACTGTGGTGACCGTTGTTATATTTTGGCTATTTATATCGTGCATTATGCTTGCATTTGTCGTGTCTGGAGAACCTGCTGCAATTGGTCATATTTACACGTCTTTAGCGTTGTCTGCGCTAATAATCGTCACAAGCCTTGTTGTTAAGAAGGCTATGGAGTGGGCTGAATTTATATGAAAACGTTTAACTCAAGCGCTCTGAGCCATAACCGGGCGCAAGTAATCGAAGCGGCTAGAGAGGGTGGAGCTGTAATTCAGATGAAAGAGACTAACGGCAAGGTGCGGGAGGAGTTTGTTTTACTGCCTTGCGTAACAACCGAGGCTGACGAATATAAACTTGTACATACTAAAGGTGCTATCTACGGTAATTATGCTGGAGAGGTATTTAAGCCGTTAGACTTCAAAGGAGAAGGTAATGAGCGCTAGAGCCTTAAGGAGTGAATGATGGATTTTATGCAGTTGTGGCTAAAGTTTTGTCTAGAACACTTTAATAGCAAAGGCTGCTTGCTTGGTAGCTATACTCCTGTCAATCCATTTAAATTAAATAAGATAACAAAGCACTTAAGGGTGATTTATGAATAGCAACAAGCATAGTATTAAGTTTGTAGCTTCAAACCTAACTAAAGTTCAATTTAACGGGTTCTGTGAAGGTATGGCGCTTGTTTATACAGATAGAAGCAGCAGGAAAAATGACGATCAGCACGCTATAAGTTCAATGTTGTGGTGGGAGTCTGCCTACGGAAAGTATAATCATTACTGCAAGTATGAAAGCTAACTCATTGCTTACTAATGTTGACCATAACCGCTAACTACTAGCGGTTTTTTATTGACTAAAATCCTCTATTAGCTAATCCACCTAACTGTTGGTATAATTCACAGTAGGAGCGCAGCCTTTACTGCGATTAAATCGTAACACTAGACGAGAGTATAAATTAGTGGAAGCAAATACTACACCTGATTTACAGCAAGATGATGATTCAAAAACTCACACCGAAATTGATAGTACTGTTGGTGCAGGAACTCAAGATGAACAAACGCCAAGTGTTCCAGAGGGTGAGGAGTATGATGAAATTGTTTTAGCTGGTGATGAGCAGGCATCACGGTATACAAAAGAAGAAGTCTTAGTTCATAAACTATCTAAGGTTCGCAAGCAGAAAGCAGCGGTTAAAACTGAAGTATCCCAAAAGGATGCAGAAATCGAAGCCCTGAAGAAGCAAATGCAAGAGTTGCGTAGCGAGTTTGGGTTTGAAGACGAGCCGGCGGCCGTACCTACTCAGCAAGCACAAGCAGCACCGCAAGCCCCACAGATAGATGAAAAGGTATTTAACAATCATTACAACTCAGCGGCTAAGCTAAAAGTCAAAGACTATGAAGAGACTGAAAGGTCATTGCGTAGCTCATTGGGTGACGGTTTAGTCGATAGTATTATTGCTGAATGTGATGCAGGCAAAAGCCCTATGGTTGTTTACCACTTACAAAAGAACAAAGACCGACTCGAAGAATTCACACACGCATTGCAGATTGACCCAACAGGCCGAAAGGCTCAACGCCTATTGTGGGGGTTGAGTGAGAAGCTAAAGGTTAACCAAGTCAAGCGTGATCCTGTTCCAGCTCCAGAATCAGAAGTTCGTGGCGCTGCTAGCGGTTCATCACCAGAGAAGCAACTTGATACGCTTAGAGATAAGTATGTTGCTGAGATTAATTCAGGTGGTGACGGCGCGGTGCTATGGAAGCAGATGAAAGAGCTTAAATCACAAATTAGGAGTCAGTAATGGCTAATGCTTTCAGTAAAGAAGAAGTCGTAGCGTTTGAGAAGCTACTAGAAAAGTTTGATCCGAATAACATTGTAATGCGTCAGGTTGCTACACGTAACCCAGATATGGTTGGCCAAGAGCGTGGTGGTTATACAGAATGGCGCCCTAAGCCATACATCTCGCGCACTAAGTCCGGCCTATCATTAGTTGATGCTGACTTTGTTGATATGACGCAGATGTCAGTGCCGGTTGCTATTGACCAAATCGAAAACGTACCTTGGAATCTAACAGCTCAAGACCTTAACGATCCTCAGCAGTTAGAGCGCAAGACTCAATCAGCAGCTCAAGCGTTGAACGCGGTTATCGATACGTTCGTTGCTAACCTAGTTGGTAAGCAAGGCACTATCGTTACTACATCCTCTACAGCTCTAACAGGTTACGATAACCTAGCAGACGCTGAAGCATCAATGACTGAAATTGATGTGCCGATTAACATGGATCGAACCATGATCCTAAACCCACGCGATTACAATCGCGTTGCGGGTAACTTGGCAGAGCGTCAGACATTCACATCCAAGACTCAAGGCGCTTATGAGCGTTCTTATGTTGGTATGAACGCGGGCTTTGATACATTTAAAGCTTCGTTCCAGCCGCGACTAGGCGCTTACGCTGGCGGCTCGTTAACAGTTACAGGCGCTCAGTCTTATATCCCAGCCGCTCAAGACGGTAACAAGAAGAACGTCGATAACCGTTACATGACGCTAACAGTTGGCGCTAGCACTGCAAACGTAAAAGAAGGCGATGCATTTACTATTGCCGGCGTTAACTCTGTAGGCCTAATCAAGAAAGAAGACAGCGGTCAGGCTAAAACCTTCCGTGTAATCTCTGTTGATTCAGGTACTACATTGACTATCTCGCCTGCAATCATCCCAGCTGATGGCGCGGCTCAGTCTCAGAAAGATTACGCTAACGTAACTACTGAAGCTGGAGCGGGTGCGGCGCTTACGTTCCTTAACACTACTGATGCACAAGTTAACTCTTTCTGGGTTAATGACGCGATTGAAATCACTGGTGGTAAATTGGCTCGACCACAAGGCGGTGTTGATACGCTAACAATGGAATCAGACTCTGGCATCCAGTTTATGTTTGCTCGTCAAGGTGCAATTAATGACCTTTCAACCAAGTATCGTATTACGGTATTCTTTGGTGCAACTATTCTCTGTGAAGAGATGTGTGGCATCATGTTAGGTGGTCAATCGTAGCAACTATAGGGGCTTCGGCCCCTTTATTTTAAGGAATCAAAATGTCTTACTTACTTTACCGAAATGGAAGCACCCACAAAATCTGGGGCAAAGAGTGCGAGTACAAACAGTTTATGGATGAAGACGTTGAGCAAGCGTTAGATGATGGCTGGGTGCTTCACCCTAAAGACCTTGTTGATGAAAAGTGTGTTGACGTTATTGATGCAGAGTTTGAAGCTATCGATACCAATGACAGCGGAAAGCTATCCAATGATGAAGTAAGGGCTGCAGCTGAAAAGGCCGGCATTGAAGGGTTCGAAACTAAACGAATTACCACCCTTAAAGGTGAGCTAGGGGTTTAACATGCTTAAAGGTGAATACGTATCAGGCGCTTATGAACAACTTGCAATCTGGGGGATAACAGCAGATCCAGAGCCGCAAGAGATTGTTAAGGCGCTTGTTAGGCTTAATGGTTTAATGCTTCAGTGGGAGAATAGAAATATATTCCTCGGCTGGAATGTTGGAGCTGAAGACCCAAACGACGAAAGCGGGCTGCCTGACTGGGCGCAAGAGGCTGTATTCACCAATCTAGCGCTAAAGATTGCACCTCTATATGGTCGAATGGCAACTACTGATCAGAAACAAGAGGCCGCTAACGCATACGAAGCAATCACGCTAAACAACCTTTGCAACATGGAATATCCAGACACTATGCCAGTGGGCGCAGGTAATCAGCGTTATGGCTATAGCTCTCGGAGATTCTTTGTTGAAACAGACCCAGAAACAGGCGATCAATGTAACACGGGGATTAACTTATGAGTTACGGATGTAATGCAAATTACTCTGTAGAGGTAACTTGGGAAGGTGGAGACACCTTCGTCAAGCAATCTGCAAATGCAGCGGGTAGAACTCGCCTAGGCACTACTGAGAGCTTTATTGATTATCTGAATAGCAACAATGTAGTTGTTAAAGATATCGCAGCAGGCGCCTTAACAGGTCAGCTAACTATCACATATACAGACGGGAGCCAGAAAACTGTAACCGTACCAGCTTAACCATGACTAATAAAAGGATTTTACTATGTCTAGTTACACACTTGCCCCTATTGACGGTGCACAAGAGTTTTTATCACATCAAAAAGGCGAGCTATATCACGATGTAGCAATACGCGCCACAGGTTCCAGTCCAGCGGGAACAATCGTACTAACAGCAAAGAAGCCTGGATCATCAGTATTTGAAACCATCCCAGACGGCACATTTGATTTAGCCGCACCTCTAACAGTTCAGTTCACCGGCGCAGTAAAAGAATTCCAAGCTACCATCACCGGTATTTCTGGAGTGACCACGCTTAACCTAACCGACACTAACCAGAGGGCTTAATTATGACTAAGGGATATACCACTAGCGGAGAACCTGCCCCCGCTGGGGTTTATGAAGGATCTAGAGCCTTGACGGTTCAATCATACGTTGAGGCAAACTCTAAGAATGGAGTTCAGCACGAAGGCTCTGTTTTACTTACTGCAGTTCCTGCGCTTGGAATCAATGACACAATCTTTCTTACTGGCTCAAAGCCTGTAGCGCTTAAGGGTCGTGTTGTTAGCTACTCTGGGGAAGGTGTTGTTGCAGAAATATACAGCGGCGCTACTTACACAGGCGGGACTGAGGCGGATTACCAAAACGCATCAGACATAAACCCAGTGGCAGGAGAGTCTAAGATCATAGTTGGTGCAACCATAGTTACTGACGGTTCGCTTAACTTTGCTCCGATATACGCGCTTGGAAATAAATCAAGACAAGGGCAAGGAAGCACTCTTTCGGTTCTTGGTTCTGAGCGGCTGCTTAAACCTAACACAGCTTATTTGCTTAGACTTGCGTCGCTAGACTCTGCGGCTCAGGACATATCGAGCTTCTTAACGTGGTACGAGGGGGGTTTAGATTTACCTCAGTCATAAGTAAAAAGGCCTCTTAATTGAGGCCTTTTTTGTTTACAGTCTAAACTTTTCAATTGTTTTATTGTCACAATTATTTACAAGGTTTTGCAGTTCAGGATGTGAAGCAACAAAGCTCAACACTTTAAGGTAAGTTTTCTTGTTTACCCTTCCAGAGTGAGAGTAGGCGTCATTTATAAACATCATCAATAACTCTTGGGCTTTATCATCCATACCTAACACCCCATAAACACTGGCAAGCTTGCCACTTTTTTAACGTTAACCACTCTATCTTTCTTGTTGTTATCAGCAGCGATAACCCACATAGAGCGATGACCTTGTTTACTTCTGCACTTTGCCAAGTCTGCGTTAACGCTATCTGTACCTGTGTATGATTCCATTTTTATTTTGCCTCGCTATCAATATTATTTAAAGTACTGTACGCATACTGAATTGCATCTGATTCGCTAAGGTCGCAATCAAATATACAGCCAACAACCTCCTCGACTAGCTCAACCGAAACGCCACCGACCACGGCATCGCCGCCAATCCAGTTTTCTAGATCGAAAACGCAACGCTTAAACTCGTCAATAGTGCAAATAAATGTAACAGTATTGTGGCTTTTTGGGTTTACAGTTGTTGTACCAACAAACCCGCCAAGTTTTGGCATGTATATAATTGAGTTGTGAAGACTGTTATAACCTATTCGCAGGTTATTCAAATCACCTTTCAGCTCATTAACCGCATCCATAATTGTTTTCATCGCAATCACTCCTTATTAATTTACACACACTATAACGCCAAACTTTCGTTTCACTGCTCCGACCAGTACAATATGGTATACTGAACAAAACTTAAACGGGGTTAATCAGTGCCAGCATTTCAGATACCACTAATCAAAGGTGATTCAGTTGACGACAACACTGAATACAGAGACTCGTTACCGGTTAACATGTTTGTTATACCTCGAGACGTTCTTGATACTAACGGTTATTTAATTAACTGGTATGGTCTTGCTAACTTCTCTACTGGTGAAGGTATTGATCGCGGTTGCATTTGGGTTAGCGCTGCGGGGTTAGAAGGTCACTATCGAGTAAGCGGCAAAAGTTTGATATCTGTTAACGCAGACGGAACAACTAAAGTAATTGGTGACGTGGGCGGTTTTGGTCAAGTCTCAATGGCATATTCTTTCAATAACCTTGCGATAGTATCAGGCGGAAAGCTTTTCTATTACAACGCTGCTGACGGCCTTAGAGAGATAACAGACCCAGACGCAGGGCGTCCGATAGATGTTGTTTGGGTTGACGGTTATTTCTTCTTTACTGATGGTAAGGACATTTACCACTCAGACATTACCGACGAAGAATCATTTTTACCTCTAGACTTTGGTAACGCTCAGTTTCTACCAGACCCATCAAGAGGTCTAGGCAAGAACGAGGACAACGAGATATTGGTATTTGGCGCGTTCTCTATCGAATACTTCATTAACGTTGGTACTGAAAACTTTGCATTCCAAAGGCTAAACCAGAAAGCGCAGAAGATAGGTGTTCTTGGTACTCACTGCAAGAAAGAGATGAGCGGTAAATGGTACACGTTAAGCCGAAGAAAAGAGTCAGCGCCTAGCTTTCATATTGTTTCATTAGGTAACGAGCAAACAATCTCAACGAGAGAAACAGATCAAGTTTTATCTGGGTACACTCACGATCAACTTTCAGCCGTAACTGTTGACACAATGATTAGAGATAACGTTAAGCTTGCTGTATTTCACCTGCCTAACCACACGTTTTTATTCAATGAATCCATAGCTGAAAAGATGGGTATAGATAACGCATGGACGATATTAAAATCTGACGTGCTTGGTGATAATACTTATAGAGCTAAAAACATACTTTTAGATCCTCGCAATGGCAAATGGCTTACAGGTGACAAGCTAGACTCTCACATAGGTAGCATGGATAAATCTATATGCACTCACTATGGAGATATAGCAGAGTGGATTATTGATACCCCATTCCTAAACCTTGGCGGGCAGATAGTTCACCAGTTAACGCTTGAGACAATACCAGGTATATCACCAGATGAAGATGCAACCGTTGAGTTATCGGTGACGATGCAGGGCAGGACTCACGGTCAAGGTCGATGGGTTAAGATGGGGTCTAACTACGATTACAGCCAAAGGTTTATTATTAGGCAACCGTTCGGGTTTATACGGCATTACATAAGTATTAGGCTTAGAGGCGCGTCACGATCAAGAATGTCTCTAGCAGCATTTACGGCGGTCACTTCATAATGGCAAATGAGATACGCACAGGCGTAAGAACTTTAAACCTATCAGCTAGCCAGCTAAAGAAGATAACCAGCAGGCAAGGCGCTGAGTGGTCTAACGAGTTAATTAACGATTACCTAACTATTCTTGAAAACTTTATAAGAATAGCTAACGCTACAGACGATATTATAGAGCAGGTTGACGATAACACTGCGGCGATCATAGTTAACGCTGAGGCAATACAGGTAAACGTTGACAACATTTTAATAAACAAAGGCGCAATAGCTTTAGTTGCTCAAAACCTAGAAGACCACGAAAATGACAATGTGGTTCACGGTGTTGCAGGTGTCGTGGTTGGTACTGAAGACTACCCATCGGAGGTGGTTGGCGGAGCAGTAAAGAGATCAGAACTTGTTAATGACGTAAGCTTGTCAACATCTCCTATTGTCACCGCAGACCTAACTACAGCGCCAGCAGACTACACGCAGACTTATACGCAATTACAGACTGGGTTGATCAATGAAGAAAAGGGCAAGATTAATAGCTTGCTGGTTGACCTAACAGCAGTAAAGGACGCTTTTAACGACCTACTAGCAAAGGCTAAGGCAGCGGAGCAAATGACATCATGAATGCATTAATGCCTACATACACAATAGACAAAGTTAAACCTTCTAGGGTTAATATGGCCGCGCTAGCAGATACGCTTAAGGATGCTAATAACATTGAAGGCCTGGATCCTATTAATGTTAAAGCAGAATCCCACCTAAAGCATTACTTTGCAAACGGTTCATATGTTAGAGAAATGTCACTACCTGCTAACACAGCAGTGGTCGGGCGTATTCACAAGCATGAAACGATCAACATATTGCTGGAGGGTGAGATAATTGTTGTTGATGAGTCAGGAAATAAGAAACATCTAAAAGCGCCTCATGTGTTTATAGCGCCAGCAGGAAACCAGAAAGCAGCTTACACAGTTACGCCGGTTAGATGGTTAAACTCTGTGGCGTGTGAAACAACAGATCCAGATGAGGCGGAAGCGTTATTAACTTGTGAAACTATCGAGGAGTACGGGCTATTCCTTACAGAGCAAAATAAACAAATTGAAGACAAGAGGGTTACATTATGGGCTTTGCAATAACAGCGGCGGTAGTAGGTGTTGCGGGGGCTGCAGCGGTAGCCAACCAACAAGAGATTAAAGGTAGAGAGGCACAAAAGAAGCAGCAAGAAGCAATGGAAGAGGGGATGACTGCAGAGCGGCAGATGTTCGAGAAGTCATTAGAGTTACAAGCTCCTTATCGTGAGGCTGGTTACGGTGCGCTTTCAGACTTGCAAGGGTTAGTTAGTGATCCTAGTGCGGCATTGAATGACTTCTATGGAAGCGATCAGTATTCAGCGCTAGCAAATCAAGCAAGCGCTAACGCCATGAGAGGTGCAAGCGCCCAAGGTGGTTTAAGGGGTGGGTCAACATATTCAGCACTAGAAAATGTTGCGCCACAACTCGGACAGAACTACCTAGCCAATCAGTACCAGCAACTAACCGGTCTGGCTAACATGGGAATGGGTGCGGCATCACAAGGCGCGTCAGGCTACAACCAGCTAGGAATGAACCAATCAAATATGTACAACCAGATTGGCGCCAACCAAGCTAACCAAATGATCGCCGCATCAAACAACCAAGCGAACATGATTAACTCAGGAATTGGAATGCTAGGCAATGCAGGAATGGCTTACTTTGGCGGGGGATCAGTATAATGGCTTTAAATTTAGCAAGACCTGTTGACTACAGGCAGCAATCAGTTGATTTCTCTCCACTGGCTAATATTGGGCTAGCTTACGCTGGGCAGCAGCAGAGACAGCAGCAACAAGAACAGCAACAACAGCTAGTAGCTCAAGCTCAAGAGATCGCAGGTGTAGGTGATGTTAACGCTATGCGTGACTTCGCCATTGCAAATCCAGAATTAGGTAAAACTATGTTTGAATTTGGTGGTATCGCTGACGAGCAGGCGCAAAATAGAATGAGTTCGTTAACTAAGTCGCTTGTGTCGTCGGCTACCCCAGTGCAAGACTTGAAAGCATATATCGAGCAAGGTCGCCAAGCTGGCAGAGATATGACTCACAGCGAAAAGCTATTACAGCAATCTGGCGGAGACCCTGAAAAGTTAAAGCAAATGACTGAAATGTCTTTAGCTGTTCAAGACCCTAAAGCATCTAAAGAGCTGCAAAGCTTAAAGCCTAAAGCGCCTGAAGCTATGACGGCATATCAAGCTGAAATGGTCGCATCTAAAAAAATAGATCAAGACTTACGCAGAGAAGAAGCAACCCTAAAGCGTGAAGAAAATAAACTTAAGCGTGAAACTGACGAGCTAAAGCGTGATGAAATAAAGCTTAAAATAAAAGAGTCAAAAAACAAGATTAACCAATCCAGCACTGCAAAGATTCAGGAGTCAGAGGACGCCATACTAAAGCTTGATGACACAACTAATACCATTGACAGACTGCTAGAGGGTGACGCATTGGAGAGCGCGGCAGGATGGCAAGCTAACTTCCCTACAATTTCAGGCTCTAAAGCTTCAGACTTTGAGGCTATGCTTGACACTTTGCAGAGTCAGGCGTTTTTATCTCAAGTTTCTCAAATGAAAGGGATGGGCGCGCTTTCAGAAAATGAAGGTAAAAAACTAGGGCAGGCAGTCGGCTCGCTTAGTATTGATATGAGTGACGAGAAGCTGAGGAGTGAACTTTTAAGAATCAAAGAAACTCTAGAGATTGCCAAGATTAAAGCAAAAAACAGAATGCCAAAAGCTCAACCTCAACCTGAAAGCCAATCTGGTTCGCTGTCTGATGAAGACTTACTTAAAAAGTACGGTGGTTAACAATGGCTGATTTAATGACAGCTTTACGAAACGCTGACGCTGCCGGTGATACTGAGGCGGCGACCAGAATAGCGGCCATGATAAAAAATCAATCACAGCCACAAACGCAACCGCAGCCAACTCTAGCGTCTGAAGCTGACCAGATGGCAGCCGAGATACCTGGAGAGGTTCCAATAAGCCAAGAAGAGAAAGCGGCGCTGTTCCCAAGATTCAGCGCTAGCGAACAAGTTAGCGCGCTACCTGAGACTGCAGCATCATTAATTACTGGCGCTACAACTGGAGCTGCTGGCTATGGTGCAGGCTCAGCTGTAGGTGCGATCGGTGATTTAGCAGGAATATTAACCCCAGAGGAGGCGCAAGGCTTGGCTAATCGATGGGCGTCAAACCTTACCTATGAACCAGACTCGCAAGCATCACAGCAGCAACTTGAAGCAATAGGTGAAACTCTAGGGGTATTACCTGCTGTTATGGGTTCCGCTCCAATGGCTGGCGGAATCGGTAGAAGGGCTGGTAGGTCGCCATCACTAAAGCAGACCCCAGTAGAAGAGATAGCTAGAGCAAAGAGCTTTAAAAATCAGGGATTTGATTCTCCACTATATGCTGGACTACCTAAAGCTGAAAAAATGAATCAATTAACCTCGGCAATTACTTCCGGTGACAAAACTAAGATTGCAGCGATGATTGACGCAGATCCAGAAATAAAAGCAGCAATGCAGGATTTAGGATTAAAAGAGCCAGGCTTACCATCTGCTCAATCTAAAAGTGTGCAATTCAGAGAAACAGAGCAAGCACTTAAGAAGATGCCAGGTTCAGCACTAAGTAAGATTGAGTCTGATGCAATAATGGAAGTACAGCAAAAGGCTGACAACTTAATCACAGAGTATGGAGGGCGTTCAGATAAATCAGCATTATCGCTAGACCTTGCTGAGCGTTCTGCCAAGTCAATTGACGATCTAGGTGATTTAGCAAAAACAGCTTATGACGATATAGGCGCGTCAATACCAAGAGCGACAAAGTCCAATCTAAAATCAACCGGCAATATGATCAAGCAAGAGCTGGCAGATTTAGGTGGAGACGTCGAACAATTGAGTCCACTTGAAAAGCGCTTACTTAATATGGCCGATAGCGATAACGTGACGTATGCAGCAATAGATAAGATACGAAAAGAAGTTGGTGAAACTATTGGTAAGCAAAGCGATAAGTTTAAATCTGAAAGCTCTGGAGCATTAAAGAGAATGTATCGCAGTCTTACCGATGATCAAGAAGTTACCGCTAATGAGCTAGGCATGGGAGAGCAATGGAAAGCAGCTAAGCAACTTGTATCAGATAGAAAGGCTCTAGAGGATAACGCTGTTCAAATGTTTGGTAAAAACTTATCAGATTCATTTATGCCAAAAGTTGGTCAAGGCGTTAAAAACCTAACTAAAGGCGATTACAAGAAATTTTCAGACTTGATGAAGTCTGTACCTAAATCAATGCGTGAGGAGGTGGCAGTATCTGCGCTAAATGACGCTTTTACCACTGGCAGCAGAAAAGAGAAACAGTTATCTATTGCTGGATTCTCTGACTGGCATAATGGGCTAGAGCAAAACAAAGCAGCAAAAAACATACTGTATAGAGAGCTGCCTGATGGTCTAGGCGCTAAAATAGATTCGCTAGCTAAGGTTGCTAACGGAATTCGTGACGCTCAAGCAGCCGCGCCTGTAGGCGGCCAGATAATGGCCGCGCAAGGTGTGTTTGATAAAGTTGCTAATGGTTTTGCTAATAGGATCTTAACTAAGCTACCAGGCTTCATAGGTGACTTGGCATCGGTAGGTTTAGACAAATCAAAATCTAAAGGTATAGATTCAGCTACCGCACTATTCAGCGATCCTGATTTCGTTAACAGCATAAAGGCGATAGCAAAAGGGCAAGAGAAAAAGGCTAATGCATTGGAGAGAAAGTTAATGAGAACTAACAAAGCTAAGCAGTTTGTATCCTCACTAACACCTTCAGACGCAGAAAGCTTAGCAGGGTTGGGTTTGATGGGTTGGTTATCACAATCTGCAGATAACGCCGAAGACGTTGCGCAATAGCGCCTTGGTCTTTATGTAAATAACAACAGGAATAGCGTATGCATAAACGAACGCCCAGAATGTAAAACGTATAATAGGCTTTATTAGTATTAAAACTAGTAAGGCCGTTATTGCAATCATTAAAATACTCATAAGTTAACCCTGTTATAATTGTTAATTCAAGTATAGCAAACCGAAACCAAAAACAAAAAGGTGATTAAAATGTCAGAAAATATAGTCGCGTTGCCTCTCTACTATTACGGTGCGCCAAACAAGAAAGGCCCACTGTTTAACGCTAAGATTTACGTCGGCATCCCTGATTTAGATCCGCACATTCTAGCAAACCGATACGATATAATTTTCAGGAATGAAGATGGTACAGACGTTCCTATCTCTCCTGCACAGCAGCCAGTAAGAACAAGTTCAGGCGGTTACGCTACATACAACGGCCAGGTAGGGCAGATATTAGTAGATGGCAATTACTCGATAGCAGTTGATAGCGCGCAAGACGCTCAGCAATATTATTGGCCTAACTACTTTAGCGGGCAGCCACTAGTTGACGGAAGCGACCACAACCTACTAGGCGGAAGGTCTGCCATTGCTGCTCACGATCAAATATACCGAAGAGAGACAACTGTTGCGGAGATTGAAAGCGGAGTTTTTGTTCCAGTGGGATCTGAAGTTATTTATCTTAGCCTTACGGATAGAGATGGCGCAATGTTTGACCTGTCCGTAGGAGGGGTTCCTGACGGGTTAAAATCTATCGACGCAGGAGGAGGGAATACCGCTGTATATTCTGGCCCAAGTGAGGTAAACGTGCAGCATGTGGGAGCGGATTTAACTGGATCTACAGATGCAGGGCCGGCAATTGTCGCTGCACTATCAATATCTGGTTATGCTTATTTAACAGATGGGGTTTTAGATGTAAGTACCAACGTTATTCTTGAGGATAATCAAACGCTAACCAGGCGGGGAGACGCTATAATCAACCTATCTGCAATTATAGGCCCTGGGCTTCACACAAAATCAGGTGGATATATAGCCCCATCTGCAACAAGTGTATATTATAAAGACGAGCCACACGTTTCAGCTGGGTGGTCAAGGCAGAAAATAACATCTAATGCTGGTATTGGATCAACTTCGCTAGCTCTGGATGATATATCTGATTTAAATGTTGGCGATTATGTATCAATAACAAACGGTTATTGTGACATGTGGAGAGTACTAGAGACTTCTGGTGAAGAGTTTCAGAAGGTTATAAGTCCAGATGTTGACTTATGGAAGAACTCAATACATCAAATTAAAAGTAAGGGCGGTAGTATAATAACCCTAAATGAAGCGCTTGGGTTTGACTGCCCGGTCATACCAAAAACTTACGGGTTCTTTCCAGATGAAAATGATCTTTCAGGATATGCTGGATTTAATTACCCAACAGTAGAAAAGCTTGTCGGTGCTGTAGGTGTAGAAATATCAAACCTTAAGATAATAAATAACACCGCTAGAAGCATTATTGGTTACGCTTGCATTGACACTACAATTAGTGGTTGTGATATCACTCACGAGTCAAACGTAAATAAGCCGATTGAGCTTTACACCTCTGTTGACGCAAAAATATCAAACAATAGAGTTAGAGCGCTAGGGTTTAGTTACAGCATAAGAAGAAGCTCAAAGGGGTGTATTATGAATAATAATACATCTGAATACGGAGGTAACGGTGACGGGCCTGCTCTATTTTGGGAAAGGGCTTATTCTTGTCAGTCTCAAGGGTTTACATGCTCAACATACGGAGGACCGCACTCATCGACTAAGATCGGGTTCTACATGAACACATGTCACAGTAATGTTGTATCAGGAGTTAACGCAACCGGATTCGGAAGAGCTGTGCATATAGGGTTTGGAGGTGAAGGATGCGTAGCTAGTGACGTTACAGGCTTTGGTTGTGACGTTGCATTTGGCGCTTTTGCTGCTAGGGATTTTGTCTGTAGCTCTGGATCGGTAGACGGCTCGTTAACGGCTAGTGGAAACCCATTTGCTGACTCGGTAATAACGGCTTCATCGTGCTATAACGGATCATTCTCTGATATAACGCAGTCTCCACTTGCAGATACTGCCGTTTACTCTGGTAGGGTTCACATATCACAGTCAATAGGGTTGACATTTGACAATGTGAAAGCGCCTAACGCATGGTTTCACGCATCCACTGAGGATGATTTGACATCACTAGTCGGGATACCTAGAGCCACAACTAACGGTTGTGAATTCCACTCATTTGATATAGCCTCGCCTAATTTCGATCAAGCCTACACTAGGCCTGCAATACTCAACAAGACAAAGCTTAACAATGAATCCCAGATAACTAAGACGCATTACACAGAGTTTAATGATTGCAATCTACTGGAATCACTTGTACTTGTATCCGCGCCATTTACCAAACTTAGGAGAACGAAGATATCAAGCGCCGCGTCTGGTGTTAATTTTGGAAGCTCAGCTTCTGATACTGGCAGGTTCAGATCTAGCATGATTGATCTTGGGGATTGCCAAATTGATGCCCCTAACAATTTTAACTACTATGAAAACCCGCAGGGTGCTATAACTGGCGGAAGCCTTCCAACATATACTTTGGGCGGTGGGGAAATATCATTGCTTGATCAATACCCGCTAACTAGAGTATACAAAAACCCAGGGCAAGCAGGAACTGTTTCCGGATGGCTTATTGTAAGTGAATCCCCGTCTTATACTTAACTGAAAGGGCTTTATAAAATGAAAGAATCAGTTGAAATATATAATCTAGTATCCAGACTTTCGTCTTGGCCTACAGATAGCAAATCATTAATAGTAATCGACGCACCCGCGGGTTGCAAATGGTCAGAAACTGAAGAGGGTGTAGTGCTTTTGTTAGACGGTCAGGAGGATTTAGCAGTAACGAAAAAGGATTGGCAGCGGTGCGTATCAATGAAGATCATGTCAAACCAAAGAAGATCTGCAAACCCAGACAGGGATAACATATAACGTTAGGATGAGGAAATATTTCCGATCGCAATGAAACAATAAGCCCCTATAAACGGGGCTTATTTTCGCTCCCACTCATATCTAAATGGAATTCATCATTTAGGCCCTAGCATCTTTGTTTTACTCTGACTTGATCGAGTCGTACCAAACCAATATTGCATGCTTCCTCCCCACTCTTTAATCACGACACCAAGAACCATAAACAAAACGTCCCTAGACCCTTCTGGCGGCTCAGAATAAAATAACAAGTAAATGATACCAACGATAACTAAAGACAGTGTGCAGCTTAATACAGCTGGCATGTAGCTATCTTTATGTTCGCTTCTAGCGTTGGCTTTATCTGCTAGCTCTGCTTGGGTGACTTTGAATGCAATATCTTCTAGCTTCGATTTATGGTTAAGCTCAATCTCTCGCAGTTTAATTGCAGCATTTGGATCTGCTTTAATCGCAGCGCTAATAGTATCAGGATCATTTTCAACGCCAAACACTGAAGCTATAATACTTCCAATCCCAGCACCAAGAGGCCCACCAACAACACCACCAAGCAGAGGAGCGGCACTAGCAACTGTTTTACCTAAGTCTGACCATTCCATTATTTATATTCTCCAGTTTTCATTTGCTCGGCCAACTCCAAAGCGCGATCGCCTACTTGCCTAGCCCATTTACTATCTAGCATTTCATCAGCAGCTCTATTAAAGTAACCACCATCGATTGCGGCTATCATCTTTTTGAACTTAAGCAGACCGTTAATACCAAGGTTAAACGCCATGTTAACCAATACATCTGCCCGGGCTTTATCTAGCTCATTAAAGAATAATATTTTTTCTGGCAATACCGACATTAAAAACAGCACATCATTCTCCAGCATTAAATCAGCTTCAGCTTGAGTTACCCCTCTATCATCTAAGTTGCGGCCATAACCAATTGTTGTGCGGTTGGCGGTGCACTTGTAAGCCTTAAGCCTTAACCCTTCATGGCGCTTAAGCTGCTCTTGCAATTTACTCATCTCAACTCCTCAAATTTGTTAGG
>Ga0233415_10000230_pt1 | contig 27692 bp, 28 predicted proteins | sample Na_anoxic_12_MG_FD_188631 | JGI IMG/M metagenome (GOLD analysis project Ga0233415, IMG submission 188631) | Seawater microbial communities from Saanich Inlet, British Columbia, Canada - Na_anoxic_12_MG | ecosystem: Environmental > Aquatic > Marine > Inlet | place: Canada: British Columbia...
TGGAAAATGATGAATTATTTTATCACTATAAATATTTGTATCGCGATTTACAGCATATTCTTTTAAAATTTTATTGTTATACATATTATATTTGAAAGCATTATATACAAAATGAGGCTGGTCGAAAAAGGGGTGTGGTCTAGTTCGAATACTAATATTTATATTTTCAAATAAGGTTTTAATTTTTTCACAATTATTAAATAATAATATTCCACTTGTAAAACCACTTGTATCAGAATAATTTTTAATTTCCTCTTTAAATAAACTCCGTCCATAATAATCGTAAGGGGCTTTTAAGATATCAAATTCTTCCAATACATACAAAATGTCTTCTTTAACTATGTCAAAAACTGAATGTAAATCACCCTTTATTAATATATCTGTGTCTAAATAAAGAATTTTATCATATTTATCAATTGATTTAAATGAAAATAAATCTAATCTGGAGCTGCACGCAGATTTTACATTGGTATAAGTATCATTAATTTCAAAATTAATTTTATGTCTATCATATAAATGACTTTGTTTAATTATATCCATAAATTTTGTGGTAGTATATATTAAAATTTCAATATTATCGCCTATATTTCCATAAATATATATGCTCTCTAAAAGTAAATATATCATTTTAATGTATGTTTCATTGTTAAAAATGCATAAAAATACACAATTCATGTTAGTTTAGTTAATTAATTGGTGTTAAGATTTAATAATTTTATTTTTTACGTATTATGAAATCTTTATAAATATAATAAATAATAAAATGAACTTTGCCGATCGACTTTCAATAGAATATATGATGAACAAGGGATTATATGCAAAATATCAAGCAGCGAAAAAGGAAAACAAACAAAATGTATTTGCACAGAAAAAACAAAAATTTCGAAAGGAAATTTTGGATATAGTAAAACAACTGCTGGAAAATGCAGATAAGCAAGAAAAAGAAGAAAATAATGATGATGAAAATAATGAGGATAACGACGATGCTAACAATAACACCGACGATGACGATGAACTAACATTACAGCCAAACGTGATACATAGTTTTGATACCTTTGTTCAAAATTGTATTGATAACATTGAGGATTTTCAACACGAAAAAAAGAGACGCCAAAAAGACGAAAATTGCACTCCATTTTTCACCGAAGAAGAAGATGAACAAAGTTCAAGTTCAAGTTCAAGTTCTAATTCAGAAAAAAACGATAGTGATGACAATGATGACGAAAATGAAACATAATTAAATTACACATTTGTTAGTTCCATCATAATATAGTGAGCGATTTTTTGTCCTCCCTGTGCCGAAGGTTCAATTTTATAGCAAATATCATCGGCATCTGTTATGAAATCCGCAGTTTGAATAACATTCATTTTATATTCTTTGGACCTCTTGTATTCATCTAGCCACACATTCCATTGTTTTATGCGGTCATGAAATCGGGGCTTTTGGGGAGGATAATATAAACCCAACACTATCAAAGGAATGGCATCGCCGAATTTTATGTGAATACTTTTCACTAAATCCAAAAATTGCTGAAATATTTCACGTGGCTCTCCGTCCTCAGCTAACAAATCGTTTCCTCCTGCTGACAAAACAATGCAATGACAAATGCCATCAATGTCACCATTAATTGTGTCCATTTGCGAAAATGCATCCGTAATACGTGCTCCATCTTTTGCCAACATTTTAAACTTAAAATTAGTGCCAGTGCCAGTGCCAGTGCCAGTTGTATTGGTATTATTATCCTTGGTTAAATTCGCCAATACACTTTCATTTGCATCCACATATCGGGCATTGTTTAACATACTATCACCCACACAATATACTATGCATTGTTTATCTATTTTATCCTGTTTATTTCTTTTTGCAAGTGTTTCAAAAGGTTCTGCAATTTTATTTTTTGGAAAGTGTGTGTCTTCCTCAACAACTAACAAAAGAAAAAATAAACATATGAAACTTACACCTAAATAATAAAGTGAGTCATTATTCATTCAAAATTAATTATACAATCAATAACAATAATAACAACAAAATGATACCGATTTTTATAATATGCTTTTATATTATAAACAAAGAAAAACAAAATAAAAAACCAACCAATTATTAAAAGAAAAGAACACATACACACAGCATAAATAAATGAAAAAGAAGGATAAAATCGCCATTGCAAACAAACTCAAAGACATATCCAAAGAAGACGCCATACGTGATTATCATCAATTACAAAACATTGATTTATCCAAGGTATCAAACGAAACGCGCATTGGAAATAAGTTTGTGGATTATTTCACCTTTTTACCACGTTTGGAAACAATAAGCAAAAAAGGAATGTCTTATTTTGACTTTATTCACAATACAGAATATCACAAAAAACCATATATTAAAAGACTGATAGATTATCAGGATGGCGATGACTGGCACGTTATTTTATATCGCATCTTTCGTCTTCATTGTGGTTCCATCAGTTTGTTTAAACCGCTAACTGCAATGGAAATATATCAAAAATATCGCCCTCAATCAGTATTGGATTTTACTATGGGTTGGGGAGGTCGCTTGGTGGGTGCCTGTGTAATGGGCGTTCCCAATTACATCGGCATTGACAGCAATTTATCTCTTAAAAAGCCGTATGCAGATATGAAAAAAATGCTGAGCCAATTAGATTGTCGCACCACGAGCACACTATTATTTAAAGATGCATTAAGTGTGAATTATTCCAAACTTCATTATGACTGCGTATTTACCTCTCCGCCGTATTTTGATGTAGAAATATATGAACATATGCCTGCGGCTTATGAAACTGAAGAAGACTGGGTAGAAGCATTTTATGCGCCATTATTTACTGAAACATATAAACATCTAAAACGGGGCGGACATTATATTTTGAATGTGCCGGTTAAGCTGTATAAGGAAGTGTGTATTCCATTGTTCGGTGCAGCAAAGACACGCATTCCATTGAAGAAAAAAACGCGTCCCAAAAATGGATACACCACCAAAGATTACGATGAATATATTTATGTTTGGAAGAAATGAATGGAAATATAAAACAAAAATTAATTAAAATAAAATATAATGAAAATAATAATGACTGAAATAGATGGAATTACCTATACTTTAATTGATGGAACTTATAAAGTAACTACAGTAGACTGCCCTAATATATCATCGGTTACTATTCAAAGTTCAATCAGTGGTACTTCAGTTACAGGATTTGAAAAGTCAGGCATTGAAGGACCTTTTACTAACTGTGAAAATTTAACATCAATTATTATACCATCAACAATTACAAGTTTAAATTCTAGTGAATTTTCAGGATGTACTGGCTTAACATCTGTAAGTTTTTCCTCCAGCATAACTATATTAGACAATAGTGTTTTTAGAAATACTGGATTAAAAAATGTGAATTTTCCTTATATTGTTGAAGGAAAAACTTCTTGCTTTGTAAGCTCTAATGATTTAATATCATTATCATTACCTGAAATAACTTCTATTGGTGGAAATTTTTGTAGAGACTGTCCAAAATTAGAAATTTTATACTTACCAAAAATTGAAAAAATAGGTCAATTTTCTGTGAGAGATTGTAGTTCTTTAAAAACATTTGTTATGTATGAAAATGTTTCAGAGATTGAAAGTGGTGCTTTTAACAGTTGTGTAAATTTAGAATATATAGTATGGAAGAATCAATCTGCATTAAAAACAATAGGAACAGATATTTTTAATTCGATAATCAAACCTATGCGTGTAAGATATGAAAATATTTCTAGTGCAGAAGAACTGAGTGAAATATCAATTGAACTGCAAAGTCAATATCCCCCTGGTACTACATACTATTTTGGTCCTCCTCCCACACCTCCCACACCTCCCACACCTCCTATACCTCCTATACCTCCTTCTCCTGTGCCATCTCTTTCAACCATAAGTTCTTGTCCTGTTTTACAATTGAGTAATATGTCTATGTTGAAACGTTATACTCACGGGTTAATAAAAAACGAATGTGCATCCAGTTCAAATGTTCAAACATGTGTTGCTTTTAATCTTTGTGGTTGTGGAAGTACTAGTTGTGCAAAAACTACTTCGGATATTAGTTATATGTCTCCTCAAAATTAATTATATATAATTTTCTTTAATTCTAATGGAGATATGCTTGTTTCAAACTAAAAATAAAAAATATATTTACACACTACACATAAATAAGACACACACACACAAAATTATCATACACAATACAATCAACCACCACCACCACACCACCACATATTTACGTATGAATATTGCGCGTTTTTTTCGTTTTTGAATTAATAGTGATATAAGTATCCCCCCACCCACCATAAACATTGATGTGATATTTCATGCTGGTATTATATACAGTTTGCAATTCTGCAAAACATTCATCATTAATGTAAGCAACAAAGGCATTAATTTCGTCCAATTTCGCGTCTGACAACGTATCATAGTAATCATACAAAATATCCGTCATGGTTTGCACGAAAGTGATGAGAATATCGCGCCGTTCGCGTTTGTGTTCGGTGCGTTTGTTAGCCATTTGCACCAATTTCTTAAAGTTATCCAGCGTAATATTATGGGTCAAGTATCGAAAACGAATATGAACGTTGTTCTCCTCTTGATTTACCTGCATTCCGTTGGCGACACCCTGAATATGATTTACACTTCGAATGATGGTATAAATATTATTGACCTTGGTCTCGGACACCTCATGTTGTAGCATTTTACGTCTAATTTCGCGAACAAAGATGTTATCCAGTTCGCGACCACATCTTACTTCCAAAGGATTTCGGTCAGCAACACCTTCGCCATCATTGTTTTGCCTTCGCATCCACTCGAAATAATGGGGATTGTGAATAATTCCGCGTGTCAGGATTGCGCCCGTATTCCAAGAAAACGCCGTGTTGCACATGGTGCACCACATCTGGTCGCAACCGCTAATTTTGAAAATACTGGATGCACAACTGGGACAAGGTTTGGAGTCTTTCTTCATCAAGGTTGCAGAGGCAACATCGTCTTCATTGCAGACATGAGTAGTGTTAGCGTCCTCTTCATCGGCATCATCGGGATTACCCTTGTCTTTCAAAACGTGGCATTTAGAACAGGTAAAGTATCCACACAGACCACACTTCCACTTGGTGTTTAAAAATCCTCGGCAATCGTTGTTGGGACAAGCCCGCATAAACACTCGCTTCTTTTTTTTGGAATGTTCTTCTTCGCCGTTTCCATCACCTTCGCCATTAGCATTGGCATCGGCATCAGCATCAGCTGCTTCATTAGGATCAACCGTGTGAATACGTCGGGTAGGGTCAATAAAATGAACGTACCCCGCAATAATATCGTTCAACAAAGTTATTTTGCGATTATTCAAAATTGACACTTGTCTTTTGCGTTTGCTTTTTAAATTTTCTAGTTCTAAAAGTTTCAAATAATTTTTGTCGCGACGACATGAATAACACATATCAGAGCGGTGTAAGTATGACCCTTGTGTTTCATAGCAAATTTTGCACCTATCCTCGTATCTATTAACGAAATCTTGGCGAGTTACAATACCTTCTCCCAAAACAGAATTTGCACCATTTTTCTGCATATCAAAATGCAATTCTTGGTAGTCTTTATTGATTGTTTGTATAAATTTCATCATTTTTTTAAACCGCTTGTTATTATATTGTTTCAGTAATTGTACATGCTGTTCGCTAAGTATATCGGCATACCACTGATACATATGAACGCTGTTTTCCAAAAGGCGATGATGTCGATTGTATTGTTCTACCGTCAGTTGGGTTGCTGGCAGCAAGGATTGTTCGCGATTAAACAGCCGGTCCTCTTTGATATTTTTATAGGTTTTCGCCATGAATGATTTTGTGAAAGCATAAGTGCAAAACTTGCGGTTCCAGGGTTTTTTGCAATCAGGAAACATACATGTAGGTTCATCGCACGTTTTGAAAAATTCCTTGTAGCAATCCGCACAGGCAGTTAAGTTGCAGTGATTACACTGAATGGGACGACGTGTGCTCTTGTTTAATTTCTCATCGCATATAACACAATTGACAGTGGCAATGGCAGTAGCAGTAGTTAGGCTCATTTTGGGGGCGAATGATATAGAAAGAAAGAACAAGTGCCTTTTTCTTGTGTGTTATTTTTTCATTTCTGTTTATTTTCATTTTTATATCAAAATCAAAATAAAATCAAAAACAAAAGAAAAACAAAAAGCATGTTGTCGTCTCTAACAGAAGACCATCAACAACAAGATTTTCATAGTTATATAAAAAGAGTGAAAGAAATAAATTTGCACCCAAGACAAGCCTCTATGTTAGACATATATACGTCTGTGAAAACAATGTCCCATTTAAATCATCTCATCTTTTATGGTCCGCCCGGAATAGGAAAATATAGTCAAGCACTTCATTTTTTAAGTAAATTCAGTCCCACCGAATTAAAATATGAAAAAAGGCTCACAATTCGCGACGATAATTCAAAAATACAGGGGTACAAAATAAAAATGAGTGATATTCACTATGAAATTGATATGGCACAATTAGGGTGTGCTGCAAAAACGCTCTGGCACGCCATATATAACCAAATCACCGAAATAATTTCTCTTCGCCAAAATAAATTCGCATTTATTTTGTGTCGCAACTTTCATGAAATTCACGGAGAATTATTAGATATTTTTTATAGTTATTTACAGCATAAGTGTCAGTCTTATATCACCATCAAATTCATCTTTCTTACAGAAACATTGAGTTTTTTTCCCGAACCAATTTTAAATTGCAGTGATGTTATTTCATTTGGACGCCCAAGCAAAATTTCCTATTTACGCATTTTAAAAAATAATTCTAATTCTTTCGCTTCTTTATATTCTAACCTTGATACAGGAACCATTTGCAACATAAAAATGACCCAAAACGCATTGGAAAATAATAAAAATAAAGAAGGGCAAGATGAATATAAATTGTTGCAACAACCATACAAGGCAACTTGTGCGTTGTTGTGCACTTATTTTGACAAATCTACAATGCCCGCTATTTTAGAAATTCGGAATGTGTTGTATGAATTACTCATTTATAACATTAATATAAGCCATGTTGTATGGGAATTATTGACTTATGTTAGTTCCAAAACAAATGATAAAGACAACCAAATAATAAATACTGGGCTACAATTTTTTGAATTATATAACAATAATTATCGTCCTATTTATCATTTGGAATTGTTGTTTTTTAAATTGTATAAAATAATTTGGGAATCACCTGTCTAACAAAAAGCAAAAAAACAAAAGAAAACAAAAGAAAGCAAAAAACAAAAGAAACCAAAAAAGAATAAATATTCTCATACAATAAATGGCAGCAGCAACAGCATATGATAATATTATAAATAATGATAATAATGTTCGCGCAACTTCATGCTGTGACTCAGAACATCTATGTCGTGCGGCATTTTGGAAAAATAGTCAGCATTCCTCTACTTCACCCGCGGCACAATATCAAAAACTGAAACAAATTCAAAACACCGTTAGAGTGGAATCGTCGTTATATGTCATGAACTTAGCCGCAATGAATGCCCGTCAAACTCCCAAAGAAGAGACTCAAATCATCTGGAATTCAGGCACTCCGTATGTTGGTGGCGGGGGAGTAAATTGGAACCAAATGAGTGACCGCAAGGTGCCCCATATTCAAAATGTAAGAACTGCTAATCCGGGTGCAAGTAGCACACGTCATACCATTACGCGTCTTCGTCCGGGTGCAGGGTCGCCTGGTGGCATTGGCGTAGATATCAAACACAACTGCTATGAGCGATATTTAAACCGCATCAAATCCAAGGGTCCTCTTTTACGAGGTGTTGTTCCGGACGATTATGATATAAACACAAAGGACTTGGCGACATCTTTGGTGTCTGGTTGCGATTGTTCGGATAAAAATGCGGAATTATTGTATGAAAATACCTGCGGAACAATTTCTACCGATGAAACCGCACACATTGCTGACAATATAAATCATAAAGTGCCGATAAATGAATATAACGTCGGTGATTTTGTTTGGACGAGCAGATGCAAACGCAATCCTTCCAAAGAACGAGCTCAAATACTCTCCATTACGGCGGATAAAGAGCAGTATACAGTTATATTTAATGATTGTTGCACGATGCGAAAACCATACGCCCATTTGATGCCCTATCAAAAGTGTGCCGAGCATTTGTATCCCATCTCTTATTATGAAAATGGAAAGGCGATTGCATGCCGATATTTAGAATTTTCTGATTATCAAAAAACATGGGCGAAATAGAATACAAAAAATAAATGTAAATAATAAATTACAATAACAACAATTTTATTTAGTATTGTTTTAATTTTGTTAGCTAACAAAAATGAAAAATGAATATATTATCTCAACGCTTTTATTTCACATATTTTTTGCATTTTTGTTTTCTTTTGTGTATTATTGGATTGGCGAAAAGGATTTCGATTTAAGCACCAATGTTAATCGACCGACATCATACATTGATTATTTATCATTGAGCACTTCTATTCAAGCGGGAGTAGGCATCAGTAATTTAAAACCTAATACAAAACTATCCAATTTAGTGCTAACAATACAACAATTTCTGTTGATTGCAACCAATGCATTAATTGTATATGTCATTTTTAAATCATAATGTCAAACATAAAATCAAAATATCCAAATATCAAAACATCAAAACATCAAAACATCAAAACAACTTAAATATAATCTCTATAATTAATATAGTGATTATGTCTTCTTCCTCCTCTTCATCTTCTGTTTCTACGTCTGCTTCTGCTCCTGTGGAAAAATCAGACATGAATGCAAATGCAGGTGAATCTACTATATCCCCATCCATTACAAAATCTAAAACAGCGTCAATATCAATCACACCAACGGACGACGACATGTATGTAGTAAAACGCAATGGGCAGCTAGAAGCCATTGCATTTGACAAGATTTTAAAACGCATCAAAAAAATCGGTCAAGAATCGGGTATCCAATCCAGCATTAATTATTCGTCGCTTTCGATAAAGGTTATAGACCAGCTCTATGACCGCATTCCCACGACAAAATTGGACGAATTAATGGCTCAACAGTGTGCTTCCATGTGTGCTACGCATCCGGATTATGGTATTCTTGCGTCGCGTCTCACCATTTCTAATCATCACAAAAACACATCGGCTTCACTTTATGGTGTAATGCAAAAGCTATTTAATGCGACCGATAAGTTTAATCCCACAAAATCGTCGCCCATTATTTCGCAAGAACTCTGGGACATTGTGAAAAAACACCGCAAAGAATTGGAAGCGTGTATTGATTATTCCCGTGATTATTTACTTGATTACTTTGGCTTTAAAACGATGGAAAAGAATTATTTATTTAAAATCAATGGAATTGTTATGGAGCGTCCCCAGCATATGTGGATGCGTGTGTCCATCGGTATTCACGGACATGATTTGGAGCGTGTTAAAGAAACCTATTATTACATGTCTAATAAATTTTTCACCCATGCAACACCGACCCTGTTTAATGCAGGAACCAATCATCCGCAATTGAGTTCGTGTTTTTTGGTAGCCATGGAGGATGATAGTATTGACGGCATTTATAACACACTCAAAGACTGCGGTCAAATATCCAAACATGCCGGCGGAATTGGGCTTTCTATTCACAATGTTCGCGCGGCGGGTTCCTATATACGCGGAAACAATGGCACATCCAATGGCATTGTGCCGATGCTTCGAGTATTTAATGAAACGGCACGCTATGTAAATCAGGGAAATCGCCGTCCGGGTTCCATTGCGATTTATTTGGAGCCCTGGCACGCAGATGTATTTGAGTTTCTGGATATGAAGAAAAATCAAGGAGACGAAAATACGAAAGCACGAGATTTGTTTTATGCTCTTTGGATTTCGGACATTTTCATGGAGCGAGTGGTAGCAAATAAATCGTGGTCACTTTTTTGCCCGAATGAATGCCCGGGACTTTCAACCACTCACAGCGACGAGTTTCGTGCTTTGTACGAGCGATATGAGACCGAAGGACGAGCACGTCGCACCATCGAAGCACGCACTCTTTGGCTCAAAATGCTGGAATCGCAGATGGAAACCGGAACGCCTTATTTTCTGTATAAGGATGCTTGCAATAGCAAATCTAACCAGAAAAATTTGGGAACCATTCAGTCGTCCAATTTGTGCACCGAAATCGTGGAATACTCCGACAAGAACGAAAGTGCAGTCTGTAATCTTGCATCTATTGCATTGCCGGCGTTTGTTGATACAGAAACCAAGACTTTTGATTACGAAAAACTGCATACCATTGCGAAAATTATCACACTCAATTTGAACCGCATTATTGATGTCAATTTTTATCCTACGGAAAAAACGCGTCGCAGTAATATGAACCATCGTCCCATTGGAATTGGCGTTCAAGGATTGGCGGATACCTTTATGATGATGGATATGGCGTTTGACGGCGAGGCTGCCCGAGAAGTAAACAGGCTCATTTTTGAGACCATTTATCATGCATCTTTGGAAAAAAGTTGCGAGATTGCAAAAGAATTGTCTGGAACATTGGGATTGAGAGACACACAAAATGGTGGTATTATTCAGTCGCCTTATCCTGGTGCTTATTCTTCTTTTGTCGGCTCTCCTGCTTCACGGGGCAAGTTGCAGTTTGACTTGTGGGAAGGCGGAACAAGCCAGTTGAGCACGCGATATGACTGGGACGCAATTCGTGTAAATATTCAAAAGTTCGGTCTGCGAAATTCTCTGCTGGTAGCTCCCATGCCAACGGCATCTACATCGCAATTGCTGGGATACAATGAATGTTTTGAACCCTTTACCAGCAATATTTATGTGCGTCGCACAATTGCGGGAGAATTTGTGATGGTAAATAAGTATTTGGTGCGCGAACTGATTTCACTGGGAAAATGGGACGAGCAGATGAAAAATAGCATCATTGAAAATCGGGGGTCAATTCAGCATTTGACCGCAGAATTGTCGGAACATGTTCGCAATAAATACAAAATTGTGTGGGAAATACCAGCCAAACGAATAATAGATATGGCGGCAGACAGAGGAGTATTTATTTGCCAAAGTCAAAGTATGAATATTTGGATTGCTGACCCGAGCTTTCGCACACTGGGGTCAATGCATATTTATGCTTGGAAAAAGGGACTGAAAACGGGCATCTATTATTTGCGACGCAAACCGGCACATAATGCACAGCAATTTACCATTGAACCGCCGAAGAATGCATTGGCACAGGACCAAACACAGGATGAAAAGGACGAAGAAAATGGAAAAAAAGAAGAGATTTGTGAAATGTGTTCTGCTTAATTGTTTTATTTTTACGTTTGTATTCAAAAGAAATTATAATTGATTTACTTACCATAATTAATTATAATTATAACTATCACAAGAATATTAAATATCATCTACATCAATTTCTGCGGCTGCCGCAGAACCGCCACCAATAATACGTGTCGCATTGGATTTACTCTGCAAAAGAGCATCCAATTCGTCGTCGTGTTCAGTTGTGAAACGAATTTCACCCTCTGCATTTTCACCCGTCGCTTCGCTGCACAATGTGGACGTATCTTTGGACGTTAAAATGCTCCATCGTGCATCAATGCTGTTTCTGAGTTGTTCTTTTTCAACACTTGAATATACTTCCAATAAGTCGCAGTTGGGCAGTTTTACTTTTTTTGATGTTTCGGTTGTTGATGCAGCAGACGAAGAGCCTTTACCTTCATCATAATCCCGAAGTCCAACCAATAACCAGGTTCCAACAGAAACGAAATTATCGCGCTTACGACGGCCAGAGAAATTACGACGAATATGACATAGTCGCAGAACATCATCCAAACAATGAACTTGAACCATATTATTTCCGCACATTTTTGTTGCAATTGCGTACATTTCATCGGAACATTCAGATACACGCAAACGGGCGTTTCTTCCACCGCCTCCATTGGTGTCTTTGCGTGCAAATTTCTTGTGTCCGCTGCCGCCGTGTGTGTTTTTTACCATTGTGTATGTAATATAATATAATATAAAACTTGGATTATATTTTTATATGTTATATCATTTTTAAAATTTTATTTCATTTTTTATTTTAAATATAAAACAAGATAAAATAACACAATAAAAAAACAATAATTATAGAAGGAATGTCTTCTTCAATTAATGCATCAAAGATAAATGCATCAACGTCAGTAAAAATAGATGATGCTACCATAATCAGTACCACTGATGGTACTGCAATTAATTTGCCGGCTGGAAGTGAAGTTAATGGGCAACTTATCAATACTTCTGGTGTAGAAACTTCAAATATAACCGGTGTAACTGCTGGTGATTCACCATATTCAGTTGCAAGTTCAGATGTGGTAATTGTATGCAACACAACCAATGGTACAATTACTATTAATTTACCCGCTGCATCATCCAGTAATGGACGCTTACTACGAATTATAGATTCAGGAAATGCAGGAACAAATGCCATTATCATAGCTGCCAATGGTTCAGATACAATTCAAGACAATGCAACATTAATCATGAATATAGACAATGAATCTATCTCTACTACATCAGTGCATTCTGTTTTACCCGGAGAATGGCGAATACATTAAACAATAATATAATACAATATAATATAATACAATATAATATAAAATAAATATCGTTATACAATAAATTAATAAATACAAATTAAATTAAATTAACCAATCCAATTATTCCAACTAAACCATGTTCACCCGATTTTACGATGACCCATGCAGAATTGAAAAATACAATCAAATTGCAACTGAACCCGGAAGATATATGTTAGATGTTCCCGGAAACGGACCCAAACCCTTTTATATGGAAGACCCGCAAATTATCCCGCAAAAGTGGGCGGGTAATCTCTGGACCCACAGCGTCGATATTCAAAGTTCATTGATGGGATTAGATAAAACGATGAATCGAGATTGTTTGAAAACAACTGGTTCAGAATGTGGGCGGGAACCCAAGCCCGAAATTATAGCCCGACCGATTGAGTATCCCGTAAGTCGCGAATTAACCACCGACCAGCCACGCGCAACCAATCCCGCCTGGACCGCGCGCGATTTAGACCAAAGTTATCGCATGCCATTGCAGGAAAACCCGCAGGAAGCGTTGCGGATATTTCAGCCCTTTGCCTATGACACTAGCACCCGTATTATGGAAAAAGACAATTTTGTGAGACAATCCTATTGTGTTCCCACAGATACGAATTTCTACGGCTTACCTTCGGAAACTATGAACCAGCATCCTAATAGTTATCCCAATTTCACTGCATCTAACAAAAAGGTATAATAATAAATATTTTCGAAAAAGTTTTACAAATTTTTTAAAAATATTTTTGTTTTTGTTAGGACAACAAAAACAAAATGAAACAAACAAATAAGTAAAAATAAAAATATAATTTCCAACAATATAAATCAATGTGTTCGGTAAATCACGATTTGAAATCTATTTTTATTCATGTTCCAAAGTGTGGTGGATTGTCCATACAAATGTTATTAGAAAAACAATACGGATTTAAAACGGCTTATTTTACTCATGAAAATCATGATACATTTTTAAATCCTGAAAATAATAATCCCGAAAAATGGATTTTAGATTCTCACCAAGAAAAAACTAAAGGTTTTCTGCATATTCATAACCAAGGAATACGAAGATATTATCAAGGTTCAAAAGAACATGAAAATATGAGTGGTTTAACGCAAGAACATTGGAATACATATTATAAATTTACTTTTGTACGCAATCCCTATTATAGACTAATATCGGCTTGGAAATATATTAATGAACTACGGCATAGATATGCCACAAATGTCGAAAAGAAAGAAGATAGTTTTACAGATGTATCATTTGCAGATTTTTGTAATTGTAAACACCAGTGCGATGCATATACTTATTTTCATACATTTATTACACAATATGACCAACTGGCAAACTCTAACAATGAAATAGACATTAATTTTATAGGGAGTTTTGAAAATTTAAATGCAGATTTAATTCAAGTTTTAAAAAACATAGGAATAACCGAATTTAAACATAAAACATTTTTATTAAATGATATACGTATCAATTGTTCTGCAGAAAATAATGAAAAAGATGTTAATAAACAGAAAGAATATTTTAAATTTTATACACAAACCGAACTTGATTTTGTAAATGAATATTTTGCACAAGATTTTCAAACATTTAAATATACAAAATACAAAGATATAAATGAAATGCAATTAGATTATGATAAATATTTATTTGAACCAATGAAATTTAAACTAACAAACATTGAATTAATAAATTCTAATAATTTTGTGGATGTGCAAGAAAATAATGAACATAAAGAACACAATTCATCACAAATAAAACATACTGTGATAAATGAAAAAAAGCAAAGTGATACACCGATAAATAAATGCAAAAGTGATAACAACAAAATTGACAAACAAAGTGCAATGGAATATATTCGTGCAAATAAAGCTGCCATTTTAATACGCGCACTTAAAGAAATATCTAAGGAACAAAAAGAACTTCACAATAAACTAAAAAAACAAAATTAATTATATTGAGACACGTCCATTCATTCCCAATCCCATTAAAAACTTATTATATGATTTTACCTTAAGAAAATCTTTAGTTTTATCCAGTGAAAATCCATCGAAATTATATATTGTAGTTTCGTAATTATATGTATTATCACCAAATGTAATTGTAATTTTACGACAATTTGATAAATATTGTCTTCCTAAATAAATTACTTTTTTTAACAATTCATTATAAGTATAATTGCCTCTTGTAATAGGAATAGGAAATGTTTCTGTTGATGCTTTAAAATTAAATGTTAATATTACCGTGCCTACTCCAGATGGTGAAAGGTAAATAGTTTGAAGTTGTTGAGAAATATTATCTAAATCTAATAAAGGCATTTAATTAAATAAGTAATATTTATATTAATATATATATTATATATTATATATTAATTTTACATCTTTTACATTTCAAACCTAATATACATTGAGCATTAATAATAAATAAGATTGTTTCTAAAGATAAATCATATTGAAAATATAAAAAGCATAAAAATTAATCACCAGCTCCAATATCTTCTATTGTACAATTAATTTGAAATACTTCAGTATATCCATAATATTTAATTGTACATGTTGTATCTAAGGCTACAAAGGTACCTGTTGTGAGGCAAAATACCAATGTAAAGTCAAACTTAGCATTAAGACCTTCGCTTTCATCTGAATAAGAAAAAGTTCCGAGAGGCATTGATACTGAAAAATTACCATTATTTACTGTTAATGTATAAATTTTATTCGTTTGAATTTGCAATGTTTCACCATTAACGGTTACATCAATTGTAAATGGATTACATACAACAGATGAAGATATATATCCATTGACAGGAGCTGCTGGGTTTTTAGCGCTAAATGTCAAACCTGCTTGTCCTTCAATTGTTAAAGGCACTATTCCACTAATAGACATGGTAAAAGGAGGAATGTATTCTATTGTTTGTGGTGAACAATCGCACCATGACCATCCTTTATTTTTACCACAGAAACCAGGACCACTCCATCCCCAATAATTACAACATCCTGAACACCAACCTGAATTCCAACAAAGAGAACAAAGGTCCATAGTAGCACTATATTCTGGCTCATTTATAGACCCAGACATCGTTATATTTTCATTATAAGTATATAAATTTTCAATATAGGCATATGTAAATGAACTAGTCGTACAAGACATGTTAATTATTATATTAATTTATATTATATATTAATTTAAAATATAATACTTTGTAATAATCAATCATTCAATGATACCGCATATGTTCCATACCCATGAATATATTGATTTGGTTTATTTGCAGTAATTTCAATAGTCATGTTAAAACCAGAATAACTATTTTTAATTAACACAATAATATCTCCTACATCATTTCCCTGGATATAAGTCGGGTCTTCTATGTTAGATGGAGGAGATATTGAATCTCTACTTGTCATATTTGTGATAGTTACTTTAATATTAGTTGTATTTCCTGCCAATATATTTAAAAAACCTTTTAAAGCAAATTCTTCACTAGTATCATTAGATGTATCACGTTCCCATCCGATAGGATAAAACACTTCTAAAGGTTGTACTAATAATTTTTGAATATAAGTTAATTTTGGTTCGGTACTTTCATTTCTTCTATAAAACCTAGCTATGCGTGCTAATTGTTGTTCATCAGGAGTATAATCACTACCTAAATTATTATGTCCTACTTCAATTTTAGAAAAATTGTCTCGTCCGTAAAGATTAATCAAATAATTATCCATTTAAAATTATTTACTTTTATTTTACTTTTATTTTTTAATTATAATTTTATTTTTAATTGCAACAATGATGATTGAAGATAATGTATTTATTTAATTTTATAATTTAATTATATGGTAAATATAAATGTGGTGCTGGCATTTTACAAAAGAACAAAAAAATAAATGTGTGGATTGGTTGGAAGGAACCATATGTAGCAAAAATATTTCGCCAAAAAGCAATGGATATTTACTCCGTGCATTTCATATGTATTCATCCGTCATTCTCATTTTTATTTTATGTTTCGGTCCCACTTGGATGGTTATATTGGCTACTATTTTCGTCATTGTAATTGTGGTTGCATTTATTGTGTTCCGTGGTTGTTTATTAAGCATGTTAGAAACTCGTTTGTGTCAGGATGATTTCAATATTTGCGACCCTATTCTTGAATATTATTCCATTGAAATCAATAATCAAAATAGAATGAAATTATCATTGCCAGTTATGATTTTATATTTATTTTTATCCTTGGGAATTGTTTTTTGTCGGTATGGTTTCTAAATCCAGATGGCTAACAAAAATGAAAAATAAAAATAAATAAAACAAAAACAATAAAAATAAATAAAAAATAAGTAAAAAATGAAATAAAAATACCCAAAAATAAACAAACAAATCCTTCATTCTTTACTCATCCTTATCCTCGTTCTCCATTTTACTCAATCCAAGATGAATTATTTGCCTTTAATACCCGAACCCGAAAGACATAATTTGACTGGATATTTTATAAGTCCATCCAGTAGAACGAACAATTGGGCGATGGGAAATTTCATTGTGTTATTCACACCCAAAGGAAATTGTCAGTCTTGTCTCAAACAAGATGTGAATTGTCTTGTGATTGAATATACTAACACACGCTCCACTCCAAGATTATATATGTGTCAATCGTGTTTAATGAGTACCTTTATTGTGTTTGATGGCAATAATAATGAGGAAGATGAAGAGAAGCAAAATCGCCCAGGAACAAATCAAAAATATTAAAAAAGCATTAAAGACAATTCATTTCATTATTGCTTCATTTCCTTCTACTTTTGCCCCTACTCTTATTTTTTCGTTTGTTGCTTTCCTTGTGATGCCGTCTTTTAATGGTTTTGTTAGGATGATGACTTTTAATGATGATAGTTTTACGGCATTTTCGGTCAAAACATTTATGAGCGAATTTAGATATATCCTTTCTTTTTTCCAGAATTAAATCAATAATGTGTCTATAAAAGGTGCGAAACTCGGGGCGCATTTTTTGCAGTTTGTCCATCGGTATCCATTGGATTTGTGTTTTTTCAAAAATCTTCATATCAGCAATAATTTTGGGACTGAGGCGTTTTTGCAAAAATCGCTGGTTATTGTTGTAATATTCAATTAATTTCGGGTCATATTTCATCGGAAAAATATGCACGCGATAAGGTTTATATTTTCCCGCCTGATATTCTAATTGAAATGTGCCGTGTTTTTTTAGCAATTTACGAATATCTGTTATCCCCCCTAAAAAACCGGTAATCTCTTCGCTTCCCTCACGGACAGCAGTATCTAAATAACTTTCGCCTTTTTCATTTCCACCACCAAAATCGCTCCATCCGGGATTTTCATCAATGTCTCGTTCTTTACCAAAGAGAAAATAAATCTTGCCATTATGCACACAAATTGGTAAAATACTGGCGCCCATTTTAAAGTTTTGTTAGGAGTTAATTGATGGATTGACTGTCTGACTTCTATTTTAACCGATTATTTTATTATTGAAAGTCAAAAATTAGGAAGGTTGTCTAACAAAAGTAAAAAGAACACAGAAAATAAATAAAATATTAATAATAATAAGCAAATAACTATGACAAACGTAGGAACATATTTTTCGCCCACCGGAGGAAGCAGTGGAAGTTGGTCCGTGGGAAGTATTAGCGGTCAAAGTGTCCCCGGTATCACCAGTAATATATTAGCTACAAATGCCATTACAAATCGTGTTGGACTTAAATTGGGAGGCGGATTAAGTGGTGTCATGCCCCAGCATGTGGTTAATCAGGATGCGGACAACGAATACGCCCAGACCCGCTTTTTACTCCGCGATGCATGGAATACAACTCGATATTCGGGACAAGACGGAAAAGTGAATAAACGCATCATTACGCCGTTTCGTGCGGTGAACAATGCCGGTGATGTTTTAAGTCGCCAGAACTATTCGTGCGGAGGTAATACCCAGACTTTCCAAAGTCGTCCAGGAATGTTTGGACTTAAAGGCCGTTTCGGTGCCATTCAGAGCAATTGTGATGAAACACAGGTCCCAGCTGCTGCGTGCAATGTGAAGTATGTGTATGACTCCTCTGATTACGCACGCTATGTTAAGCACCGAGCGATTAACCGCAATTATAATGACCGCAGCAATGGTGGAAATGATTATAGTGGTGCCCAGTCTGCTATTAGAGCCATTCACAGATATTAATCATTTTGTTTTGTTTTGTTGTTATTTTTTTGTTGTTTTACAGGATTAAATAATACATTACCTATTTTTATTATTTATTATAAATACAAACACAAATACAAACACAAATAAATAATAAATAAATAAATAATAAATAAATAATAAATAAATAAATTATATAAAAGATAAAATTGTTATAATATAGTGTTATTGTGATTTAGAAATTTCTATTTAAATTTACTCTTTTTATCGGTTTTATTTTCAACACATTTTGTGTTATTTTTCTTTTACTTTTTATTTTTACTTATATATTATTAATATATATTCAAATGAATGATAATGGAAATGGTAATCATAGAAATGATAATTGGACGGAAAAACGGGAATTTAAATTAATCAAATGGAAGGATACATGTAAACAATATTTGGAATATCATCAAATAGAAAAGGACAGAAATTATAAGATTATACAACAAATGCTTGTATTTAATTTAATTTTATCAGGAGTGGCAGTTGTTTTAAATGGAATTGTTTTTGTAAATGACGAATTATTTTTAGTAGGAAATATTTGTGCGGCAATCATTAATTCAATTTTGGGAGGTATTCAAGTATATCAGCAATTTGAAGGAAATGAAACAAAATTAAGTTTACACGAAACGGCAATTAAATCATATAAAAGATTACACCATACTATTGAAACACAATTATCACTTTCTATTGGTGAACGGCAAGATTGTTTGGAATTTACCAAAATGATATTTAAGTTATTCTTAGAATATGATGATGATTTTGAACAACCTCTTTTGTCTTTGCACACATCTACATCAAAAGATAAAAATAATTATCCTAATTATCCATTAATAGGTGATTCGCCAGTTACACCAGCCAGAAGTTCAAGCGATAGATTTGATGCCATTGAGTTTCAACCAGATGATATACATAGTAATAGTAGTAATGATGAAAGTTATAATAGTGGAGGTGAGTTATGGGATGAAGACATTGAAGACAACAATAAGATGGGGCTAACCGAAGATGAACATGTACGTTTTGGGATGTTTATGCAAAGAGTATCTGATAAACAAGAACCAATGAGAACTTATCAAATTCAACGTTTGGCGCGGAATTCAAGATAAATGAAAGTATAAGTTTAGTATATATGTTAGAAGCAATTAAATATTAAATATTATTTATTATTAGAAAGAACAGTAAATAATAAACAATAAACAATAAACAACAAACAAGAAACAAAAAACAAAGAAAATGAGTTGTTTATCAAGCACTGCACCTATCAATATTGATGCTGAAAAACAATCTGGTACATGTGATTTAAAATGTGATTATCAATTCAATTATAGTTCCAGCATATCTACTGCGACTAATCGCGGTGATTATCTTTCGCTCAATTATGAACCCGCCTCTTCTGCATCACCGGTTAGATTTAATGCATATGATTACACAGTATCCGAAGTGCGAATTTACACACCTTCCTTGCATACGTTTAACGGACAAAAAACCAAAGGAGAATGTATTATCGTCCATACATCAACTTCGGGAAATAATCCATTGCTTGTATGTGTGCCTATTTTAGATGGACGCAATTCAGGACGTGCATCGCAGTATTTATCTAAAATGATACGCAATGTAGCGAAAACTGCACCAGTGGATGGCGAAACTACGCAAATCAAGCATTCTTTTGATTTGAATGATTTTGTGCCTTCCAAGCCCTTTTTTTCATACACGGGAACACAGCCTTATCAGCCGTGTCAAGGCAAAAATTATTTTGTGGTGTTTGAACCCGAGACATCTGCACTTGGAATATCAGCCAAAGATTTGGAAATGCTTACATCGGTAATAAACGAAAATGCCTATGTGGTAAATGATAGCACTCCCTTTTTTTATAACAAGGGCGGAGCAAGTCAGGGTATGATTAGCGGAGACGATATTTATATTGATTGTCAGCCAGTGGGACAATCAGAGGAAACTACGGAAACGGTTTCAGATGCTGATAACACATCGTCTATTCCCGATATTTTTCAAGGAGATTGGTTAAAGTATTTCATCATTTGTTTCGCCTTTTTTGTTTTATTAATGGCGTTTAATAATCTTCTTAATTATTTGGGGACTTCTTTGAAAAATTTCAAGATGAAATTTTAACCAAAATGAAATAATGAGATGAATTAATAATATGAAACAAGTAATATTTAAAATTGCATACATATGTAAGAATTATATATGTAAAAACATAATACAAAACAAATGACAAATAATAACATAAAATTATATAAAATACATTTTAAGCAACAGGCTGGTCTATCAAGACTGACCGCATTTTGGTTTCGCGCGAATTTAAAATAAAATCAACTGCTTCTTTTGCAACATCCGGATTATTTTCAAAAAATTTATTCATTGTATCAACTAGAAATTTTTTGCTGATGTTTGTTTTATAACTTCGCACACTATGTTTCATTTTCGTTTTTTCGTCGCGAAGATTATAAGACTCAACTTGTGTTTTTTTCATCAAAGGGGCTAAAACCCCTCCCAATTCTGCTCGTTTTTTAGTCATTGCTTTAATTTCGCGGTCCAGGCGAATCCATTCGCGAACCACTGCTTTTATGTTGGCTTTACTTTCATTGGTTGTTGACAGAGTTTCACCAGATGATATCACTGTTTCATCCGAAGACATATTGTATGTTTCCTGTTTAATATTTTATATACTGCGTTCTTTTTATTTTATTTTATTTTATTACAATAAAACAACCAATATGAAATATGCATTTGCAACAATTCACTTTGGAAGTAATCCTGTATATTTAGAATTGGAATTGTATTTTTTCAAAATGTTGCGTCATTACACCAATTACGACATACTTTATCTATATTCCAAAGACGATACACCCGAAACATTTGTAAAGGCGGTGGCACCCTTGGTGTCGCATACTATTCCTTATGATGACAAGGGAATTACTTATGATGTAAATTTTGTCAGTCAATATACTAATTTCAATACTCTTCGCACTTGTAATTTCATTTTCGCATATATGCTGACTAATTATGATAAAATTTGTATTATTGAGTCAGATATGGTTATTATGAAAAATATGGATTCCATTTTTTCACTTCGGTCACCAGCCGCGCTAACTTATTACATTGGTAATCGTAATCTCAAATTCAATCGACCAATAAATAATACCAAAGCATCTGTCTTGCGAAAATGCAAAGAAGGGGGACGATTAAACGGCGGAGTAATGCTTATTGAACCCTCTGTGCGATTGTTCCATCAATACGTAAATGCCATAAAAGATGTCATTGCGAATATCTGCAAATATCCCAACGAAACGTTGTTTGAGTATGTGAATAATCACTATTTTAATCTTCCTGTACAATATAATTTATCCCACTATCATACCAAACGACTGGATAGTTATGGCTTGACCCCAGAGGATATTTATGTGTATCACTTTAACGAAACTAAATTTAAACATTTGGATATTATTACAAATCCCGTGGATGAACACGGCGACAACTGGCTGGAAAAAATGCATACTATTCCCAAATATAGCATAAAAAAATTACCTATTTTGCACTATAAAACCTTTTACGACCAATATCATCCAGAAATTATGCGTATTATGCAAAAGGTTCGTAATCCTAATCAGAACAAAAGCAAATCAAAAAGTCCATCAAAAACAATGAAACGAAATCGATGCCCCAAAGGGTATCATCGCAACAAAATTACTGGGAATTGTGACGCAGTTTCCCCAGAAAAGAAAAAGGAAAAGAAAAAATATTCACGATGTGCCAAAGGTCATCGCCGGAATAAAATCACGGGTAAATGCGATAAATCAAATAAGATTGAAACAAAATAAACCTATACACGCGATTAAATATATACTGATACCTAACAAAAAATAAAAATAACCAAAACAAAAACAAATGAACAATGCGAATAATATTTATATCACCATCTTATTTTACGTCATTCATTTTTATTTTATCACCCTTTTTGAGGTTCTTTTTTATCTCTACTATATTTTACCCTACGAACAATCTTTGTTAGTCAATCTCTTTAACCTTCGGCACAATAAATATGATAAATTTATTAATAAATACAATGTTAGTATCACCACATCCACATTTTATGAATTAGAACATTGTGGAAACGGCGAAAGAAGAATTGATGATGCCAATGAGCCATTATATAGGTATTGCTATTATTACATCGGGTTTATTCAAGTGGCTTTATTAATCGTATTTTTCTATGATGTTCATTACACCTATGGATTTTATTTTGCTTCTATAAACAATGAACACTCACAAAATCATACCAATAATGATAAAATAAAGAATTATGGAGATGATATTCATGGTTCCAATAATTCAAAGTGTGTTTTAAATAATAGTAAATTTCAATCTATGTTAGTTCCAATCACAACTAACAAACTAACAAAAAATATATTTTCCTTTTCATCAGTTGACACCCAAGAACACATTGAAATGGCTGCCGAAACGAATGATAAAAATAAAGACCAAAGAAAGAGTGATAATATAAATAAAGAAACAGAAACACAAACAGAAACAAAAGATGGACCAATAATGGATTTAGATTTAGATTTAGATTTAGATGTAAATGTGGACATAGAAATGGGAAACTTACAAGAAGAAAAAAAAGAGGAGGGGAAAAAAGAAGAACCAATAGAACCACCAGAAAATGAAACCTGTGAAGAAAAAACAATATTTGTTAGGTATTACTGGACGAATTCATTGTTTGTGGAAGAATTTATTCGAACATTGTATTTTATTTGCATCATTGGTATATTTGAATTTTTATTCTTTACGCAAATTGTGGATAATTTTAAAGTGTTTGACCTGAAAATGATATTGTGTAATCTTTTGAAATGATGAATACCTAACAAAAACAAAAATTAAAACAACAAAAAAATCAATCACATAATAAAACAACTACACAACAAAACAAAATAAATACGTAATCGTATAAATAATAATATATATTATTATTTAAAGATTTATTATGAGTGCCGTGTTATATTACAGCAACAATTGTCCCCATTCCCAAAAATTATTGCAACATTTGAAAACCACTTCTTTTGCAACCAAATTCCAGTATATTTGTATCGACCAACGTATTAAAGACACAGACGGAAAGACAAAAATTATCCTGCAAAATGGAAGTAAAATTGTGATGCCTCCAACTTTGACATCTATTCCCGGTCTTATGTTAATCGACCAGCAATATAGCATTCTTTATGGCGACCAGATTTATCAATATTTGCAGCCCAAGGAAAAAGAAGCCATTCGACAAAGCACGGAAAATAATATGGAACCTGCTGCCTTTTCCTTTGGTGGTGGTGGCGGCGGATTTGTTGTTTCAGACACATTTAGTTTTCTGGGACAGGATTTGGAGTCACAAGGTGATGGTGGATTGGCCCAAATGCATCATTACGAAGCACTCAATTCCAATTTAACACCGCAACATAATTTGGGACAACATATGAATGACGATAATATTAAACGCTCCAACAATAAAATCCGCGATGGAGAAGTGGATGCGAACCGCTTGGCTGAAATGCGGGGATATAATGTAATGCCGAGTGGGGGCGGAGATAATAGTGGTGGTGCTGGTGCTTACAATCCAAATATTTAATTCTTTCAATAGCCAGTATTAATAATAAAAATGAAATGAAAAAATAATCAATGTAAATGTATATTGATTATTAAATGCTTAAATATCTTGTACCTCTCAATAACACTGTTCCTAATACCAACGTGAAAAAAATGGACGAAAAAATAAAAATAAAAACAAACAAAAAAACAAAAACAAACGAAAAAAATAACGAAAAGGAAAATGAAACCAACAAACCAGAAGTCGAAACTAAACCCGACGAAATAGGACATTCTAATTATTTGGCTACCAAATACGCCCACTCGCGCGACGCATTTATCCAGTTTTTCGAGGTAGGGCATCGTTATGTAATCACAATCGACCCAGAAGACACAACAAAATATACTTCTGTCACCACATGGAACCATTCCCATTTTCCCAAGTTTGACTCGGACAAAATTATCCAGCAAATGATGAATGGAAAAAAATGGAACAGCAGTCATAAATACTGGGGACTAACTGCCGAGCAGATAAAAGACCAATGGGCAGCGAATGGTAAAGAAGTGTCGGAAGCAGGAACCAAAATGCATTTTGACATTGAATGTTTCATGAATACTCATTTGAAAACCGATTATGCTGATGAATATATTTCGCATCTTGATTTATGGCATCATTACCAGTCGCTTCCTGATGCTGAAAAACCCAATACCAGCCCCGAATGGTGTTTCTTTTTGCAATTTGTGAATGACTTGCCAAATCTAAAACCATTTCGCACCGAATGGACGATTTTTGATGAAACGCTAAAAATAGCAGGTTCTATTGATATGGTGTATCAAAATCCCGAGGACGGAACCTTATCTATTTATGACTGGAAACGTTGCAAAGACATTAACCCGGAAAATATGTGGAACAAGTATTCTACCAGTCCTATTTTGTCGCACATTCCCGACACGAATTTTTGGCATTACACACTGCAACTGAATACATACAAAAAAATCCTGGAACGCAAATATGGATATCAGGTTCGCGAATTGTTTTTAGTAAGACTACATCCCGATAATCCAGACCAAACATACGAATTGATTGAATTGCCTATTTTGGCGCGCGAAATGGAGGCACTTTTTAGCCAACGATGGGAGGAAATGAATGAGTAAATGAACATTAAATTAATATTTTGTTGCCTCATTCAATAATTTAAAAAAAGTACTAGTTCTTTCTTCAATTTCTTCAATTTCAAATTTTTGATATTTATCTAATTCTCTTGTAATTTGATGACACGATGTTTTATATTGTTCTTTTTTATTTGCAAACGATTTATCTTTTATAGAACGATTACCCTTATGGCCATTTTTACTATTTTTTGATTCAAAAATAGTTAAATTTCCTAATGTGTATATAACATTTGGTTTTGATAAATTGTTTTTTTTATTTTGAGGATAAATATGTTCTAAATCATGCTCTAAAAAAGGAAAATAATCATCAGTTGTTAATGTAGTTTCTAAAAAATATAACAACATTTTCGCAATGGTTCCTGTTGAATGTTTCCATTGTTTATCAATATTATTTTTTACATAATTTTCATCACTTACACTAATTTCCTGATGCTTTGTCAATATTTTTAAGTATTCTTTTTTACAATAATCTATATTATTATTTGAAATATAATCATTTGTTAAACTAATAAATTCAGAAGAATAACATAAATTGTTAAATACTTTATTTTTCGCATTTACATTTCGATATAGCCATTTAACAGTTAATTCTATTATATAATCATCAATTTCTCCATTAAAATAAAAAATAGGCAATATTAAATACATATAACCTTCCCAACTAATAGTACAACGATTAGCATTCAAAATTAATCTTCCATAACGATGTTGTTGTATACACTCCATAATTTCCAGTAACTTTTCAACAATACCGAAATAAATTATAATTTCATTGTATGTGGCTTGTTTTTTAAATTTAATTAATGACTTAAATGTTTGTTCTTGGTCAAAATTTCTTGATATTTTTTTGTTATATATTTGTATAGCACAATTGAAAATTTTTTGTCCATAATCTAAATACATATTATGTTTTTTTAATTTTAAATCATTCCATTTGTCATATATTTGATATTTTTTATCATCAGGAACATTTGATAGCAATAAATTTTTGATTACATCTAATATAGAAACTGGTTTACCACGATTATTTTCCCATTCAAAAATTTTAGAAGCATAACTTAAATCATTACATTCATATACATTAAGATCAATATAATTAAGTATAAATTGATAAAATTCTTTTATTTTTTTAATATTTTTAAATTTATTATACATTTTTTTGCAAATATATTCATATGCTTTATAAATCTTAGTATTTTTGCTTTTTATTTTAGCATCATCATATTCATGAAAATTTTTCAAATGTTTTATAAAATCTAATTCTCTGTTCTGCTTTGCCTTATTATTAATTGTTTTATTGCATATATTACACACATAACACTTTACATTGTTATCATTATCATTTTCGCAATTATCATCATTATTGCCATCATTATCACACTCATCTTCATCATCTTCATCATCTTCATCATCTTCATCATTGTGTTTATCATTAATGGTCTCATCAATCATATTATATTCTTTTTCAAAAGTAATCAATGGTTTATATGTGTTAAATATAGTACACAAAGCTTCATTATCATATGGATTAATACAATGAATTTTGGGAATAATTTCAAAATTTTTAAAATTTACATTATTTTTAAAATCTTTAATTCTATCTGTTATATCAATCATACTATCTACATCTTCTTTTAATAAGTTAATAATACTATTACTAAAATTTTTTGCTTTTTTTCGTTCTTCTTGTGAATTTAGGATTATTTTTTCACTAACACAAATAATTGAAATAGCTTTTAATATTAAAATTATTGTAATCAATCGTTGTTGTCCATCCCATACTTCTTTTCCCTCTGGATTTCCTGTGTAATAAATTATAGAACCCATTTTTTCATAAAAACTAGTATTTTCAAATATGTCAAATAAATCTTTCAAAAATTTTACAATTTGTGGTTCTGTGTCCCAATCATAATTTCGTTGATTCATGGGTATAATATTTAAATTAGTTAAAATAGACTTCCAATATGTCTGGGTTGTATGATATGGTTTAATTCTTTCAGTCATTAATAATATTAATAATCATTTATTTATATTATTTTACATTTATAATAAATCACAAAACAAAATAAAAATAACCATTAGGAAAGCCAAAATCCTCT